>ULVY01051755.1_pt1 | contig 64013 bp, 49 predicted proteins | sample 1959861 | NCBI WGS metagenome assembly ULVY01 (sample SAMEA4835798, study PRJEB28245) | human gut metagenome | biome: gut microbiome; material: fecal sample | place: Denmark | collected 2008
GATCCGGCAGCCGATGCGGCAGGAGTGAAGTACACGGCCGGTTTCGTTCACCAAGTAATCTACGATACATATCTGAAGGATCACGAAGCTCCGGAAGATATCGAATACTACATGTGTGGTCCGGGCCCGATGTCAAAGGCAGTGGAAAATATGCTGGACAATCTGGGCGTGCCGCGTGAAATGTTGCATTTCGACGATTTCGGCGCGTAACAGATCATTCGAAACATGACAATAATAGAATCGGGGAAGGATATTTATTCTTTCCCCGATTTTTTTTTTTTTGAACTATTCTGTGTATTAACCTGTTATCCATAAAAATCAAGGGATAAGGACGAGTTGTTACGAAAGAATTACAAAGAAAATACATTTCTTTTGTAATATAGTGCAGCGTTTTGCGTTTTGAATACATCATACTTGTATATGATATTAAAATTGTAATAGAATATGAAAGCATTGATATTATCTTTTTTTGCAGTAATCTTAGGTTATTCACTAATCTTCGATGAGAAGAAAACAACTGACCAACCTGTCATAAAGGATAGTAATTCCGTGTATGTCGACAGACCGGCCAATATGCAGATTTCCGATTCCGTTATGATATATAGGGATCAGACCGCATCCGTTCTGTAAGTTTTAGTTAGAGTTTTGTTGTTTACCCGTGTTGTTTTGCTTTTGTAGTATCACTCTATCACCCGGCCGGGCGTTGCCTTTGTTTTTCAATGGCGATAACAAGTGATACTATTTTGTTTTCTCTATCACACTTCTATCACACCCTATCACAAGACATCCGTTTCTTTTTTGAGAGAAATAAAGGGATCCGTTTGTAGAACTAACGGTCTTATTTTTAGTAAACTAACTACATTTGTCCGTAAACATCCGGGTGTAGGGAGGACGGACATCCGGATGTTCAAGGAGCCTACATCCGGGTGTACAGGCGTGAAGATGGGGATGCAGAGGATTTTTTCCGCCCTGTTTTGACAAAAAAGGTCCTGGCATTGGATGTAAAGGTTTGTATATCGGATGTTAATATCGGTAAAAACGAGGTTTATAATTCGTTGTATGCGGGTATTCCTTCCAAAAAAGTGTATGTCCGGTTGTTATAGTCGATTTTGCAGCAATAGTGGTTTAAGCCATTGCTAACAATCAGGTATTCGACACGTAGCACCATGTTATAACGGGCTATCTGGTCGAAAACAGTGTTGGTAATGTTTATATGGGGAGCTTTGTACTCGACAATGACCAGAGGTTCAAGAAAACGGTTGTAAGCAACCGTATCGCAACGTTTGGAGGTTCCATTCAGCTTGACCAGCACTTCGTTTGCCAGCAGTTCTTTCGGGTAGCTTTTCCGAGTGATCAGATAATTGACAAAATGCTGACGTACCCATTCTTCAGGAGTGAGAGCCACATATTTTTGCCGTACGGGATCGAAGATCATACGTTTTCCATCTTTTTCTGCTACTTTAGGCGCAAAACCAGGTAAGTTTAATGCAAGCATTTACTATATTTGTTCTTTTATTCTGTGAAAATAGACCATCAAAGGTAGTGATTTATGAAAACAAAACAAGAAATTGTCGAGAATTGGTTGCCGCGCTATACGGAGCGGAAGCTGGAAGACTTCGACAAATATATCCTGCTTACCAACTTCACGAAGTATGTGGAACTGTTTGCCGACCACTTTAACGTGCCGATCCTGGGACTGAAAAACTCCATGCCGAACGCAGCGGCCAATGGCATCACGATTATCAACTTCGGGATGGGGAGTGCGAATGCGGCGACAATTATGGACTTGCTATCGGCGATAAAGCCGACTGCCGTCCTCTTTCTGGGGAAATGCGGAGGATTGAAGAAGGCGAACAACCTGGGAGATTATGTCATGCCGATTGCGGCTATCCGAGGAGAAGGCACTTCGAACGAATATCTGCCGGCAGAAGTGCCGTCGCTCCCGGCTTTCTCGATGATGCGCGCCATCTCGTCCGCCATACGTGACCGGGGGAAAGATTACTGGACCGGGACTGTCTACACGACGAACCGACGGGTATGGGAATATGACAGCGATTTCAAAAACTACCTTCGCCGTACACACGCTACCGGTATCGATATGGAGACGGCAACCTTGTTTACGGCAGGCTTTGCAAACGAGATTCCGACAGGAGCTTTGTTGATGATTTCCGACAAACCTATGGAAGAAGCCGGGGTGAAAACGGAAGCCAGCGATCGCGAGGTGACCCGGAATTTTGCGAAAGAGCATGTAATGTTGGGAGTGGAAGCGCTTCGCCAGATTATTGATGGAAAGAAGACGATCCGTCACATCCGTTTCAGTTGGTAATTTTAATTGAGATCGCACACAAATATGGCAAAAAAAGAATATACATACGAGGAAATATGTCGGAATATCGTTGCAAAAAAATTCGCTCCTGTCTATATAATGATGGGTGACGAACCGTTTTTTATGGATCAGATAACAGACTTGCTACTCGAAAATGTATTGGAAGAATCCGAACGGGATTTTAACCAAATTATCATGTATGGAGCAGATACGGATGCAGCATCTATAATTAACGCAGCCCGCCGTTTCCCGATGATGTCAAAATATCAGTTAGTGGTTGTTCGGGAGGCTCAATTAATTCGTGATATTGAGCTTCTGTCGAACTATGTTAAGAACCCTTTAATGTCGACAGTTCTGGTCATCAATTATAAATATAAAAACTTAGATCGTCGTAAGGCGCTGGCTTCCGCAACAGACAAAACCGGGGTGCTGTTCGAGTCCAAAAAGATTCCCGACTACAAGATGCCGGCATTTATCGCCTCTTTTATGCAGATGCGTTCCATAGGGATAGACGGAAAGGCGTCTCAGATGCTTTCTGACTTCCTTGGAAACGATTTAAGCCGTCTGAGTAAGGAATTGGATAAGCTGGCACTGATCCTGCCTGAAAAAGGTGCAAAACGCATCACGCCGGAACTGGTGGAGCAAAATATCGGAATCAGTAAAGAGTACAATAACTTTGAACTGATAAAAGCGCTTGCCATGAAAGATGTCTTGAAGGCGAACCGTATTGCTCAATACTTCGAGAAGAACCCGAAAAGCAATCCGATTCAGATGACCCTTCCTGTATTATTTAACTATTTCTCGAACCTCCTGATTTGTTATTATACGAAGGATCGTTCCGAAGTCGGCTTGATGACGGCACTCGGACTTCGGGGGACATTCCAGGTTAAGGATTATCTTTTAGGGATGCGAAACTATTCGGCGATGAAAGTGTTCAACCTGATCAGCGATATCCGTATGACGGATGCCCGTTCGAAGGGAGTGGAAAACACTTCTGTTTCCGATGCCGAACTTTTAAAGGAATTGCTCTACAAAATCCTGCATTAAAACGATTTTTATACTTGATTGGCCTAAAGAAGAGGCTTTTTATCTGGAACAACAGAAAAATTGAACCGGATAAAAAGCCTCTTCTTATTGTTTCTCAATCTTTTATCGTTGATTTTACCCTACTTAGATTTTAATATTTGCCTTTTCCTGAATATCTGTTCACAAAAATCACAAAAATGGAGAGGGAAAACCTTAGCTGCATAAAAGTATGTTCGTCCATAAATCGTACAAGTACAAATTAGAGACACTTTGTCAGTTTATGAAATCAAGTATTTTTAGTTCAGTATTAAATTGTGAACGGAATAGTGCTTGTTAGAAATGTAAACAGCTCTTTTTGTACAAAAGATAGCCATTATACGATTCTACTTTGTAAACATATAACAGGAGTGTAACATTTGTTTATGTTTACATTGCTATCACAAATCGATAAAAGTAACAATTTTATCTCTACTTTATATTTTTAGCATAAGTAATCATATACCAAATGATTATACAGGATTATTAATTTAATGCATTAACTATTTTGTTACATATGCGTACAATTATGGCTAAATAGGCGTGTTATCTCAATATTATTTTCTGTTAATTAAAAGATTAACAGTGTAATATAGCCTATGTATTAAGTAATACTTTAATATGATTTTTGCATTAAAACAACCTGTTTACAATCTTAACGGAAACAATTGTTATCCATGTGATATAAAAGTATTGGTTTAAGTTTATATAATTAAATTGCACAATTGAGAATCATTGTGTATATTTGTATCGTTATTGATTTGTATACATTCCTTCCATGTAAACAGACATAATGGCAGTATTTCTATAAACAAATTAGGATTTACAAAAATGATAGGACGTATTACTCAAATAATGGAGCGTGAAGGCTTGACCCCTTCTAAATTTGCAGAAGCAATCGGTATCCAGCGTTCAGCAATGTCGCATATTTTGAACGGAAGAAATAATGTAAGCTTGGATGTCCTTATAAAAATTCTGGATCGGTTCACTTATGTCGATTCCGACTGGCTCCTTTTCGGTAAAGGCGAAATGGTGCGAGATCATATGTCAACACAACCCGATTTGTTCTCAAATACGGCGATAAATCCGTCCGGAGGGCAAGCTGCTCTTGAATATCGCAAGGAAATGAGGGTTGATACACCTGTAAATACTGTAAAACCTACTGTTGTTGAGCAAATTATACAGCAAGAAACAACAACCAGAAAAGTAAGTAAAATAATGGTATTCTATTCCGATAATACATTTGACACTTTTGTTTCTGAAAAAAATAAGAAAGAATAGCTTGTTTTGGTTTATATACCATATTCATGTATCTTTGTATAGAATTAGACTAATCATATTATATGAAGAAGTACATGCTTGACATGAAGGTGACTGAAAACTGTAGCCTTCACAAAAATTATTGCCTGCTTAAACTAACATCTGATCAGATCCTGCCGGAAATGTTGCCGGGACAGTTCGTACAGGTACGTGTGGATAACTCTCCTACAACATTTCTTCGTCGTCCGATCTCAATTAATTATGTCGACAGAGCGACCAATGAACTGTGGTTGCTCGTCCAGTTGGTCGGTGACGGAACACGCCGGATGGCTGAGTATAAACCGGGTGATGTTGTTAACATCATGTTGCCTTTGGGAAACGGTTTCACGCTGCCTGCCGATAAAGAACAAAAATTACTGCTGATCGGTGGTGGTGTCGGGACAGCCCCGATGTTGTATTTGGGATCCATCCTGAAAAAAGCCGGTTACACACCTACGTTCCTTTTGGGAGCCCGTTCAAAGGAAGATGTGTTACAATTGGAACAGTTCGAACAGTTTGGAACAGTCTATGTTACAACAGAAGACGGCTCATTGGGCGAAAAGGGATATGTGACCAACCATTCCATCTTGAAAGATGTACATTTCGACCGGATTTACACTTGTGGACCTAAACCGATGATGGTGGCTGTTGCCAAATACGCCCATGCAAACTCTATTATATGCGAAGTCTCTCTTGAAAATACAATGGCTTGTGGTATAGGAGCTTGCTTATGTTGTGTGGAGAAGACCAAAGATGAGCATCATGTGTGTGTATGTACTGAAGGACCTGTATTTAATATTGAAAATTTGACATGGCTGAATTAAACGTAAACATTGGTAATTTGCAATTGAAGAACCCGGTCATGACGGCGTCGGGTACTTTCGGATATGGCATTGAGTATTCGGACTTTATGGATATCTCCCGCTTGGGTGGTATTTTTGTGAAAGGAACAACGATCCAGCCACGCGAAGGGAATTTGTATCCCCGTATGGCGGAAACCCCTTCGGGAATGTTGAATGCCGTAGGTTTGCAGAATAAGGGTGCACAATATTTCGTCGATCATATCTATCCGGAGATTAAGGATATCGACACGAACATGATTGTAAACGTGAGCGGTTCCTCTGTGGAAACGTATGTGGAATGTGCTGAGAAGATTGCAGATTTGGACAATATTCCGGCGATCGAACTAAATATTTCTTGTCCGAATGTAAAGCAGGGAGGTATGGCTTTTGGAGTGACGACTTGTGGGGCAAGTGAAGTGGTGAAGGCTGTCCGCAAGGTTTATCCGAAGACCCTTATTGTAAAACTTTCCCCTAATGTGACCGACATTACGGAGATTGCCAGAGCGGTCGAAGCCGAAGGAGCAGATTCTGTTTCATTGATTAATACTATGCTGGGGATGGCCATTGACGCGGAGAAGCGTAAACCGGTATTATCTACAATAACCGGTGGTCTTTCCGGTCCCTGTGTAAAGCCGGTTGCCTTGCGGATGGTATGGCAGACTTATAAGGCTGTAAAGATTCCTATTATCGGTTTGGGAGGTATTTCGAACTGGAAAGATGCGGTGGAGTTCATGCTGGCCGGAGCTACAGCAATCCAGATCGGAACCTACAATTTTGTAGATCCAGCTGTTGGCATAAAGGTTATCGAAGGGATGAACGATTATTGTGACCGACATGGTTTTTCGTCTGTCCGCGAACTGATCGGAGCTTTGGAAGTATAAAAACAGGATGAGATAATCCTTTTCGGAATAACAAATTAAAGAAAAGCCTGTAAAACGACTTATTTTATGCGTTTTGCAGGCTTTTTCTTGTAATTTTTATTCGTTTGGACTATCATTATTCCAATAATTATAATATCTTTGTTCGTATATAAAATAAACCTTGGATTTGTAATATCTAATTAATAAATTATAGAGGAAAAACATGAAGATCAGACATCTTTTTTTGCTATGTCTAATAGCGATATCAGCGACGCTGAGTGCAAATGGAAAAACTGTAATTCCAATTACAACCGATGACATTAGCCTTATTTATAAGGTTGATGATAAAAATGGCCGCCTGTATCAATCTTATCTGGGACAAAAACTGTCATTCGATTCGGATATCGTACAATTACCTCTCGGTAATGAAGCCTATCTGACACATGGCATGGAAGATTATTTCGAGCCGGCTATCCGTGTTTTGCATAATGACGGTAACCCGTCACTGCTCCTGAAATATATTTCCCACGAAAACAAACAGCTTCAGCCGGGAGTTGACGAGACGGTAATTCTTTTGAAAGATGATAAATATCCGGTCGAAGTGAAGTTACATTTCATCGCTTATCCGAAGGAAAACATCATCAAGGAATATGCGGAGATCTCGCATCAGGAGAAGAAGCCTGTCACCCTTTATAACTATGCTTCCTCTTTGTTGCATCTGAACGGCAGCAAGTATTTTCTGACCGAATTTGCAGGAGACTGGGCACATGAAGTCAATATGAAGGAAACCGAGCTGGCTTTCGGTAAAAAGATATTGGATACCAAGTTGGGGAGTCGTGCCAACATGTTTTGTTCTCCGTTTTTTTTGCTTGCTCTGGACAGGAAAGCGGAAGAGAATGCCGGAGATGTATTATTCGGAACTATCGGATGGACAGGAAATTACCGTTTTACGTTTGAAGTGGATAATGAAAATGGCTTGCGCGTACTTTCTGGTATCAACCCGTATGCATCGGAGTACTCGTTGAAACCGAATGAAGTGTTCCGCACACCGGAGTTCATTTTCACTTACAGCACGGAAGGTAAAGGGAAAGCCAGCCGCGATTTCCAGCGTTGGGCACGCAAATATCAGTTGAAAGACGGCGAGAAGTCTCGTATGACATTGCTGAACAACTGGGAAGCGACCTATTTTGACTTTAATGAAGACAAGTTGGTGAATATTATGGATGAAGCCGTTGCATTAGGAGTCGATATGTTCTTGCTTGACGATGGCTGGTTTGCCAATAAGTATCCCCGCAGCAGTGACCATCAGGGATTGGGAGACTGGGAAGAAACCGTTACCAAGCTGCCTAACGGTATCGGAAAGTTGGTGAAGGAAGCGACGGACAGAGGCATTAAGTTCGGTTTGTGGATCGAACCGGAAATGGTAAACCCTAAAAGCGAGTTGTATGAGAAACATAAGGACTGGGTGATTCATTTGCCGAATCGTGACGAGTATTACTTTAGAAATCAGATGGTTTTGGATTTGACTAATCCGAAAGTCCAGGATTATGTATATGGTGTGGTAGACAATCTGATGACGAAATATCCGGGTATCGCCTATTTCAAGTGGGATTGCAACAGCCCGATAACGAATATCTACTCTCCGTATCTGAAAGATCAGCAGTCCCATTTATACATTGAGTATGTACGCGGTCTTTATAATGTGCTGGAACGGATCAAACAGAAATATCCGAATCTGCCGATGATGCTGTGTTCCGGTGGTGGTGGACGTTGTGACTATGAAGCGTTGAAATATTTCACCGAGTTTTGGCCGAGCGATAATACGGATGCCGTAGAGCGTATTTTTATCCAATGGGGTTATTCTCACTTCTTTCCCGCTAAAAGTATGGCTGCCCACGTAACGAGTTGGGGTAAACAGCCGGTTAAGTTCCGCACAGACGTAGCTAGTATGTGTAAGTTAGGTTTCGACATCCGTATTCACGAAATGAGCCAGACAGACCAGCAATACTGTAAAGAGGCGGTGGCTAACTTCAAACGTTTGGATGATGTTATTTTGGACGGTGACCAATACCGTTTGCAGTCGCCTTATGAAAGCCAGCATGCTGCTGTTATGTATGCCAACGACAATGCAGACAAAGCTGTTCTGTTTGCCTTCGATATCCATCCGAGATACGCAGAGTCGATACAACCCCTTCGTTTACAGGGCTTGAAGGAGGATGCCCGTTACGAATTGAAAGAAATCAATTTGGTTCCGGGTACGCAATCCAGATTGGCCTGCAACGGTAAAACGTTCTCCGGAGAGTTTCTGATGAATGTCGGTATTCCTGTGTTTTCAAGTCGGCCGACAAATAGTCATGTGATTGAAATTACAGAGGTCAAGTAATCAAACAAATTGCTATATTTGTGTGTTACTAAAGCAATAAGTATGTTAGAACAGATAAACGACATATTACAAAACACGGTTATTACCCCTTATACGGCAACTGTAAAGTTGTTGATCAGTTTTCTCTTGGGAGCTGTCATCGGGATAGAGCGCCAGTTCAGAAGACGGGAGGCGGGAATGCGTACCTTTACATTGATTTGTATGGGGTCGACTGCCGCCATGCTGGTTTCTATCTGGATTCCGCAATGTTATCCTAACTTCTTGAATGGTGATCCGGGACGTATTGCGGCACAAGTGCTTTCGGGTATCGGTTTTCTTGGAGCGGGAGCAATTATCCAAAGTCACGGAAGTGTTCATGGGCTGACGACAGCAGCCTGTATCTGGGTAATGGCGGTAATAGGTTTGGCAGTGGGAGCCGGAATGTATATTCCGGCTGCTATTGCAACTGTCATAACACTTTTCATTCTGGTCAGTCTGGAACGTTTGGAGAAAAGAATGTTCTTGAATGGTGTCAATAAGATCCTGGCTATCACCTGTTCTACGGCGACCCCCGATTTGAAGGCTGTCCGGAAGATATTGGAAAGTAAAGGCGTTTTTATCGTAAGTGTCTCTTTCGAGACGTTTTATAAAGAGGATCGATCTGTTATCACATACAAAGTGAATGTAAAGGCGATCTCTTCCTATACGAACTTATTCAATGAAATACGGAGTTTAGGCATTGTTACACAAATCAGATTGATGGCATAAGCCATCAATCCAATTCTCCTTTCAGCATTCTTCCTGCAATGCGAGCCGAATCTCCAACGAATCTTCCGCAGGGGCGCTTCTTATAATATTCTTGCGTACGGGCGGCCGGTGCCGGTGTCGTAGCTGCTGCGTCTTCAGGAGGCAAAAGGTTGCGGCAGATGATTGTCCCGTTTTTCTCCTTGAACATGTCAGCCATTTTCTGTACCATTGCATAATTCCTGGTGCGGGCTTCCTGATCGGAAATGTCCTGAACCGGATATTTGAATCCCGCTAACATAGCCATTGCGCTGACTGTTCCGCAAATTTCGCGCATACGACCTACACCTCCTCCAAAAGAGACAGACATTTTCTTGGCTGTCTCCATATCCAATTCAAAGATATCCGAGTAAGCCAGAAAGACAGATTGTGCACAATTATAACCTGCTTCGAAATTCTGAACTGCACGGTTTACTCGTTCTTCAAGATCAAAGTCTTTCATGATACTCTTCGCTTGTTAATATTCATAATCGACGCAAGCTCTGTCTGCCTTGACGGGACCGATGATGCCCTTGGATACGGCTACATGTTCGGGATGGTTGGCATACGTTCCGACATCCTCAAGTGTATCCAGCTCTGTAGTAAGGATGATATCCCATGTCTCTGCCGGATTCACGTTAAAATCTACGCGGATCATGCGCAAGACGTCGATTTTGTCGATCAATGCTTCTAATCCTGTTTTGATTTCCTGCATTTTAGCCTGCTTGTCGGCCGGAGTTGCAAACTCCTTCAATTTAAACATTACGATGTGTCTGATCATTTTACTATTTATGATTATTTATCTATATAATAAATCAATGTCACATTTTTTCATCCAGATAGGAATCTTTATAGCCCAAGAAATACAGGATACCGTCAAGCCCGATCGTTGAAATGGACTGTTTGGCCGTAGCCTTTACTTTTGGTTTGGCATGGAAAGCGATTCCAAGACCGGCAATACTGATCATCGGCAAGTCGTTGGCTCCGTCTCCGACAGCGACCGTCTGGCGGATATCCACATTCTCGACTTGTGCAATAAGACGGAGCAGTTCCGCTTTGCGTTTCCCGTCCACGATGTCGCCGACATGACGTCCGGTCAGCTTTCCATTTTCCACTTCAAGCTCGTTGGCGTAGACGTAGTCAATGTTGTATTTCTGTTTCAGATAGTTGCCAAAATAAGTAAATCCTCCGGAAAGGATCGCAATCTTGAAGCCTACCTTTTTCAATATACGCATCAGACGGTCCACCCCTTCGGTAATCGGCAGGTTCTCGGCTATTTCCTGCATAACGGAGACATCCAAGCCTTTCAACAAGGCACAACGTTGACGGAAACTTTCGCAGAAGTCAATTTCTCCCCGCATAGCCGCTTCGGTAATGGCTTTCACTTGATCACCGACACCGGCTCGGATAGCCAGTTCGTCGATTACTTCCGTTTCAATCAATGTCGAATCCATATCGAAGCAGATCAGGCGACGCATGCGTCGATACATGCTTTCTTCCTGAAAAGATATATCCATCTCCTGCTCGGCAGAGAGTTTCATGAAATCGGCCTTCATCTGTTCCTTGTCCCTCGGCGTACCGCGCACGGAGAATTCTACACTGGCTTTCGGCGTCCGGGCATTCTCATCCAAAGGGATACGTCCCGTCAAACGCTTGATGTCGTCGATGTTCATGTCCTGGTCGGCAACAATGCGTGTAACACCTGCGATTTGTCGGGCAGTCAGTTTCCGGCCCAGAATCGTTATTATATACCGGTTCTTGCCTTGCATGGAAACCCATTGGTTATAAGCTTCCTCGGTGATCGGGTTGAAACGGATATTTACATCAAGCTCATAACTTTTGAAGAGTAATTCTTTCAGAATATCCCCCGAATTGCCTTCGCTACTTTGAAATAAGATGCCTAAAGAGAGGTTGTTGTGGATATCAGCTTGACCGATGTCCAGGATAACCGCGTTGTTCTTGGCCAGTATCTCGGTAAGGGCGGCGGTCACCCCCGGACGATCCGTACCATTTATGTTTATCAGTATTATTTCGTCTTTCTGTCCCATACGATTGTAATTGTGAGGCGAAGGAACGAATAATTATTTTAAGTAAAAAGTGTTTTCTTAAAATAATACCGTTTTATCAGAGATATGGAACAATCGTCCCTCATGCCTTCGGTGCGCTTGTCCTGATCCTGCACGAATAGGCAGATCAAGGGATAAAAGTTGTAAAAAATCAGGCAGAAATGACGAGGGTGTATCCCGTTAATACAACAGGGGCACTCTCGTCATTTCTGTTTTGTTTTTATTTTCTTATCGCTTCGACCTCTTCAGCACGGACGGGGATCTTTTTACCTAACAGGCGGGCGCCGTTTTCGGTGATCAAATAGTCCTCTTCGTTGCGGATACCGCTGAAATCTTTATATGTGAACAGCTTGTCGTAATTGATAAATTCGGTGAACTTGTTCTGGCTTCTCCAGAGATCCATCAGTTCGGGGATGAAGTAAACGCCCGGCTCGATGGTCAGGACAAAGCCCGGTTCCAACTTACGTCCGAGGCGGAGAGACTTGCGTCCGAACTCCGTGCTCTTCGGCTGGCCGTCATATCCGACGTAGACTTCGCCTAAGTTTTCCATATCGTGAACGTCCAGTCCCATCATGTGTCCCAGGCCGCAAGGCATGAACATGGCATGAGCACCGGCTTTGACCGCTTCCATCGGATCGCCTTTCACGAAGCCCAACTCTTTCAGGCCTTCCATGATCACTTTGCAGGACAATTCATATACATCGACAAACGGGATACCCGGACGCAAAGCTGCAACAGCTGCTTCGTGGGCAGCCACCTGGATATCATAGATCTCACGTTGGCGAGTGGTGAATTTGGCATCGGCAGGAATCGTTGACGACATGTCGCCGGCATATCCCATCTCCGTTTCGGCGCCGGCATCGAGCAGAAGCATGTCGCCACTCTTGATCAAATTGCTATGATCATGGTTGTGCAACGTCTGCCCATTGATCGTCGCGATGATCGGGAAAGAGAGTTCGTAATTGTTGGCATAAGCAACTTCGGCAACGGCGGCGGCCACTTCGCTTTCGCGGATGCCCGGACGGACGGTGCGCATGGCGGCCAGATGCATGTCGGCTGTCACGATACAAGCCTTTTCTATTTCGGCAATTTCTTCTTCGCTCTTATAGTTACGCTGGTTGACAACGCCCATAATAAAAGGTACGGAAGGTTTTTCGGCTCCCGGAACGACGCCTAACCACTGGAACAGCTTGATCTGGTGTTCGGCGCGGTAAGTCGGCAGGTAATGGATCGGCTGGCCTTTCTGCTGCGCGTTCTTCAGATAGGTATCGATTTCCTTGAACGGACGTACTTCGGTGATACCGGCTGCTTCGCTCTTTTCCTTCAGCGTCGGCTGTGTTCCCATCCAGACGATTGCGTCGATCGTCAGTTCGTCGCCGAAAATGATCTCGCGGTTGTTGTCTATGTCGATGATGGCGGACAGCCCGGCGTAGGGAAGCCCGAAGAAATACAGAAAAGTGGAATCCTGGCGGAAATGGTATGTGTTATCGGCATAGTTCATGCCTGACTCATCGTTACCCAAAAATAACAGCAGGCCGGAACCTATCGTCTGTTTTAATTTAGCCCTGCGGGCGATATAAGTTTCTTTTGCGAACATGATATTATAAATTTAATTTAATGCAACCAAAGGTAAGCATAAATTGGAATCCTAACCTATTCGTATCCTATTATTTTTGTCGTTACTCGTATCTTTTTGTCAGCCTTTGGAAAGTTTCACCGATTTCCGCCTGCCGGCTTGCGGCGGTAACGAATTATCGTACCTTTGCTATGTAATCATTAAAATACAAGAACTATGATGAAAGACACATCTTATTCTAAAATTCCTTCTAATTACGGTTTATGTGCGGCAGACTGTCCTCGCGGCGACACTTGTCTCAGGCGGATCGCATACGACCGTATTCCGGCAAATGTTGTTTTTCCTCCGACATTGCATCTGAAAGCGATAGAAGCGATGGCGGGGAAGTGCAAGTATTACCGTTCCAACGAGAAAGTGCGTTATGCCAAAGGGTTCCTGTGTACGGCCGGAGCCTTGGCGGTCAGTGTGTCGGGTACGTTCAGGTGTCGTCTGATCGGTAGTTGGGGAGTCAGGAGATATTATCAGAAGCGGAAAGGAGAAACGTTGCTGTCACCGGCCGAGCAGCAGCAGGTGGTTGCGCTTGCCAGGAAGTTAGGCGTGCGGTTGGACGAATACTTTGACGGATATGTGGAGGAATACGACTGGTGACTGGGCATCTGCAGTCTTTTACATGCCCAAGTAAAAGACGTTACATGCCGATGTAAATGTTGTTACCATCCGATGTAAACATTTTTACATGCCAGCATAAATGCATTTACATCGACAGGTAAATGTTTCGTAAATGCAATACTCTGACAGTTAATTCCGCTTTATTTGATCGGATGAATCGGCGCCCCGTCCATATAGGTGAGGGCGGCGCCTATGGCTGTCCTGTATTCCGAATATTTGGGGATTAGGAAACGGACGCCATACATTTCTTCCAGCTTAGGGAAGATCTCCTTGCACTGGGGCAGTTGCGTCAGGTTGCCGATCAGGACGAAATCGCGGATCGGGCTGTTGAGAGCCGACAGGATGGCAGCCTGGCCGATCGATTGCAAGACCATGTGGATAATCCCGGAAGCAATGTCTTCGGGAGAGGCGTTGCCGTCCGCCTTTCCGAAGTTGGAGGCGGTGGCGTCCAGCGGCAGGTCGGGCAGGGGCCTGTTGCAGATGTCCTGTATCTGGAGGTCGATATTCGTCAGGGTCCCTTTCCGGGCCATTTCAGCGATCAGATGAATGTCCTGCGTTTTCAGGAGCAGGCGGGAGAGTCCGAGCAAGGTTCCGCCTCCGATGCCGATCCCGCCGATATGTTGGATATGCGGCCCTTCAACCTTTACGAAAGAAGTTCCCGTCCCCATACTTACGACAATCAGGTTTTCCAGCGAAGCGGCATATTTGGCTCCGAGGCCGTTGGCCAGGAATTCATCGGTCTTGGCTGTCGGCAAGCCGTATAGCGGCTGATCGATGAAAGCGCTTCCCACACCCGTCAGCATCACCATCTCGATCTCCGGCAAGGTGATCCCGTTGTCATAGATATACTTGCCGAAAGCTCCGAAGAGCGAGGTGACCGGATCGGTCGCCTTGACGAACATCGGCGACTGGATGCTCTTGTTTTCCACTCCGATAATCTTGGTTGTGCTTCCACCTACGTCAATACCTATTACTACGCCCATATTTTCATGATTTAGTTATAACTTTCCGTATCTTTTCGCTTGCAAAGTTATAACTATTTCTTACATTGTCCCGGCAAATATAACCTTTATATAATAATGAAGATACGGCAGATAATGGCACTTACCGGCGCGACAGTCGTGTGTGGTAACGGCCGGGAAGACCATGAAGTGCAGTGCGCCTTCGCCAGCGACCTGATGAGCGATGTCCTGACATTGGATTGCAACGGCGTGCTCCTCGTCACGGGTCTGTGCAACATGCAGACGATCCGGACGGCAGAGATGGCGGATGTTTCCTGCATCCTGTTCGTCAGGGGAAAGAAAGCGACGCCCGATATTTTGCAACTGGCGGCGGAAAACGAGATGATCCTGATGGAAACGGACCACTCGATGTACCATACGGTCGGCGAACTTTATTGTAACGGCCTTCCGCCGATCTATTAAACAAAAGGAGGTGAAGATATGCAATTCAGATTTGAACTGGAAGGAGGCAACTTCTCAAAAGCCGGCTATGCTTCGAGCCAGATAAAGAAGGTGTTGAAGCAACTGTCCGTCGATCCGCGCATCATCAAGCGGGTGGTCGTCGCTCTTTATGAAGCCGAGGTCAACGTTGTGGCGCACGCCTGGCGGGGGACGGTTCTGGCCGATATCGAAGCCGACAGGATCAGCCTCCTGTTGCAAGACGAAGGTCCCGGCATTCCCGATATCGGACAGGCCATGCAGGAAGGTTTCTCCACCGCATCGGCAGCCGTCCGCGAGATGGGGTTCGGTGCAGGCATGGGGTTGCCCAATATGAAGAAGAATGTAGATGAATTAACGATCGAGAGCAAAGTCGGAGAGGGCACGGTTGTCCGTATGCTGACCTATTTCTCCGCAAACGACAGATAGCCATGGAAGAGACAAAGTTTTACCACGCATTGAAAATAGACAATGACCGTTGTGTCGGCTGTACCCACTGCATGACGAAGTGCCCGACCGGTGCGATCCGTATCCGCGAGGGGAAAGCCTCCATCCGTAAAGGTTGGTGTGTGGACTGCGGCGAATGTCTGAAAGCCTGCCCGACGGAAGCCATCTATGTGGAGCAGGACGACTTCCAGAAGATATTCGACTACAAGGCCCGTGTCGTGCTGGTTCCGACGGTCTTTATCGGGCAGTTCTCCAAATATACGACGGAGGAAGAGATTTTCAGTGCGCTGTACGAACTGGGGTTTACGCATGTGTTCCAGGTCGAGTTTACGGCAGACATGATCCATCGCGAGATGCTCAGGCAGATGGAGCTGGCGGAGGATAAACCTGTCATCAGTTCGTTTTGCCCGGCTATCGTCCGGCTGATACAGGTGCGCTTCCCGGCCCTGGTCGATAATATCTTGTTGGTGAAGCCGCCGGTCAATGCGACAGCCACTTACTATCATAAGGTATTGGAAGAAGACGGTTTCTCGTCCGAAGAAATCGGTATTTTTTATGTGACGCCCTGTGCGGCGAAGATCGCCTCCCTGAAAGGTGCGGAGGGATATTCGTCCACGATCAAAGGCGTGATCAATATGGATACCCTATATAATAAGGTATATCATATCCTGAAAAACCGTCCGAAGAACTACACGCCCGAATGCGTCCTTCCGCCCTCCCTGACCAAAAAGGAGATGCGTTGGAGCCAGACGGGAGGCGAAGCCAAGCATTTCTCCGGCCGCTGCCTGGCGATCGACGAGATACACAATGTCATCGAATTCCTGGAACGGATGGAATCGACCACCGAAGTCCGCAATGTGGACTTCCTCGAACTGCGTGCTTGTGACCGGAGTTGTGCCGGTGGCGTGCTGGCAGTCGCCAACCGTTTCCTGACAGCCGAGCGGGTGATGAAGCGTTCGGTGAAACGCGACAAAGCCCCGCTGATCTATTCCGACCGGTTGGAGGCGTTGTCCTATCTGAAACAACACATCACCATTCGTCCGCTTCAACCCAACCCGAAGTTGCTATACGAAGGAAATATCGAAGAAGTCCTGAAAAAGATGGAGCAGGTGCGCAAGTTGATGTGCTACCTGCCCGGCATCGATTGCGGGGCCTGTGGTTCGCCCAACTGCCAGGCGTTGGCGGAAGACATCGTCCGCCATGAGGCGCAGTTCAGCGATTGCGTCTTCATGCAGCGCAATATGGAGAAGCACGGGAAGTTGGACAAGGAACACGCTTTCCGCCTGATCGAAAAGACCTGGGGGAAAGACCGGTTGAATAAAGATTGTTATAAGAAAGGAGCCAAATATGAAGGTCAGTGATTTAGTGAAAGAATTGAACTTAACCGTTTTTTGCGGAGAGGCAGGACTGGACGCGGAGATTTCCGGCGGCTACACCAGCGACCTGTTGAGTGACGTAATGGGACATATAGACGAAGGAATGTTGTGGGTCACGATGCAGACACACCAGAACATCGTGGCGGTCGCCACTCTGAAAGATGTGGCAGCCGTCCTGATCGTGAACGGGGCTTCGCCGGACGAGGAAACGCTTGAGAAAGGAAAAGAGGAAGACGTGCCTTTGCTCGGAACGCCGCTTTCCGCATTCGAAGTAACGGGAAAAATATACAGCCTTTTGCAACAGGCATGAAGGAGTTCCGGGTAGATTTGCACCTGCACACCTGTCTTTCGCCTTGCGGAAGCTTGGAGATGAGCCCGCAGCGGATTGTGGAAACGGCCCTCGAACGGGGGGTGGATGCCATTGCTGTGACGGATCATAACAGCACGCTGCAATGTCCCGAAATCCAGGCTTTAGGGGAGGAGCGGGGACTCATGGTCTTTGCCGGTGCCGAGGTGACGACACGCGAAGAGGCGCACTGTGTGGCACTTTTTGCAGATGACCGGGCCCGTGCCGCTTTCCAGATGTATCTGGATGACCATCTGCCGCCTGTCCCGAACGATCCCGAACGTTTCGGCGACCAGGTCTGGGTGAACAGCCGGAACGAGATCGTGGGGGAAGCCCCTTATCTGCTTATCTCGGCCCTCGACCGGAGTGTGGAACAGATTGCCGCAGTGGTGCATCGTCTGGGCGGGTTGTTCATTGCGGCCCATGTCGAACGTCCTTCGTTCAGCCTGATCAGCCAGTTGGGGTTTATAGATCCTTCGTTGCCGCTGGATGCAATCGAGTTCAAGGATGCTGCCCGCTATGAAAGGCTGTTGGCGGCACATGCTTATTTGAAGCATTACACGGTCTATAGCGCTTCTGATGCGCATGATCCCGGACAGATCGGCACGAAATATTCCCTGCTAAGGGCAGATGTGCTTGATTTTGAACATTTAGCAATGGCTTTCCGGAAGGAAAACGGTCATACGATTGTAACAGCATGAATAATCTATCTTTTCATATCACCGATATCACCGCAAACAGTATCCGAGCAAATGCTTCGGAGATAGGGCTGTCCGTAAAAGAGCAGGATACCCGCATCGTCATCCGCATCACGGACAACGGCTCAGGGATGGATGCGGAAACCGCCCGGCGTGTCACGAACCCGTTCTACACCACCCGCACGACTCGTAAAGTCGGACTCGGCCTTCCCTTCCTGATCCAGAATGCGGAGCAGACCGGCGGCAGTGTCACCCTGACATCCGAGCCGGGAAAGGGAACGGAAGTGAGGGCTGTCTTTCATTCGGATCATATCGATTGCCCGCCCTGGGGAGATCTTCCGGGTACAGTCGCCTTGTTGATCACCGGCAATCCGGAAATAAACGTTTGCTTTGAATACCGTTCGGGAGAAACCGGGTATTCAATCAGCACGAATGAAATAAAAGAGATTCTGGACGGCGTCCCACTGAGCCATCCGAAGGTGATGTTGCTTATTAAGGAGATGATAAAAGAAAATATCCGGTCTTGAAAATAAGATGGTCTGATTGGTTATAAGCAATACGCACCTCTTTATTTCTTTCCTGTTTTATGAAGATAATAGTTGTAACGCTCCATCACCTCGCGCACATAATTGAAGGTTTCCGAACCACGCAGGTAGCCGTGTTTGCAGACCGGATCATTGTAGTACTCCGGATCGTTCTTCATCCGGATATATTCGGCCACATTATCATCCCAGACGTATGGGTCTTTGCCGTATTTCTCTGCCAGTCGTTGGGCATCGTAGATATGCCCGATCCCGGCATTGTAAGCCGCTAAGGTGAACTTGATCTTTTCGACCGGGTCCGTTATTTTTCCAAATCCCTGACGGAAACGGCGCAGGCAATCCACACCCGTACGGATTCCCGTGTCCGGATTTTTCAGTTCGTGAGGCGTTACCCCTAAAGCCTTTGCCGTGTTCGGCATAATTCCCATCAGCCCTTCTGCGCCGGCCCATGAGACGACGTTCGGATTGAAACGGGATTCCTGGTAGCCGATAGAAGCAAGTAGCTGCCAGTCCCAGCCGATGTTTTTGGCATGTTTGCGGAACAGCTCGTCGTAGGGCGATACATGTCCGTTTTTAACTTCCGGCAGTTCGGTCGTGACGGGTTGTTTGCTCAGTTCGAAATAGCGTTTCGTCAAAGCCTTGTAGACATGCGTTCCCGCCTTGTCGGATGCCCACGCGTCGATGGCCTTAGCCAGTTCGGGGCTGCTTTTGCGTACGACCCATGAGGAGCGTTGCATAAAACTGATCTTCAGCGAAACGTTCAGGTTCCAGAAATAAGTTTTGTTCAGGCGGGCTATATTCTCGTCGCTTACGGTGTAAGGGATTTCTCCTTGCGAAACCATGCCGATCAGATCCTCCGTTGTCACTGTGTCGGCATCCGCTTCATGAATCCGGATACCGCCTCCTAATTCGACATCGAGGTTCTTCAACCGTTCGAAATATTTGGTTCCCGGCTTTACATAGACATCTTTTCCGAGCAGCTCCGTCACGTCGGTGATCACCTTGTCGCCTTTGTTGGCACGTTGGATCAGCATCTGGCAATCTTGCTCTTCCCGTCCGCAATAGATGAGTTTCTCTTTCATGCGGTTGCTGATCTGAATCGGGTAGGCGACGACATCGGCTTCTCCCGCTTCCAACATTTCGATCAGTTTGGCAGGACTTTCGGCAACTTTAATATTCAGTTTCAGACCTTCCGAACGGGCGAAATCCTTGATCAGTTCGTATTCGTAACCCATCGGCTGCATCTTATACTGAAAATAGGAAGTCGAGCTATATAGCGTAACGGCCGTTATTTCGCCTTGCGCTTTCAGTTGAGGCAGGTCAATTGTTACATCGTCATCCTCCCGCCCTTGTTCCTGCCTCGCACGATTACAACCGGACAACAACAAAGCAAGTGAAAACAGGAGGATGATCTTGTTCATTATTTTCTTAAGCTTTTAATTCTTAACTTTTAATTTCTCCAGGAGGACGACGTTTTCTACATGATGCGTATGTGGGAACATATCTACCGGCTGTACCTTTTTAACGGCATACTTTACCGAAAGCAGGCTCAGGTCGCGTGCCTGTGTCGCGGGGTTACAGCTCACGTAAACGATACGTTCCGGTTCCGCAAAAAGAATCGTGTTGATCACATCGTCATGCATACCGGCACGGGGCGGGTCTGTGATAATAACATCCGGACGGCCGTGTTGGTTGATGAAATCCTGTGTCAGGATATCCTTCATGTCGCCGGCGTAGAACAATGTATTCTCGATCTTATTCAACGAGGAGTTCACTTTGGCATCTTCGATCGCTTCGGGCACATATTCGATACCGATCACTTTCTTTGCCTGGCGGGAGACGAAGTTGGCGATCGTGCCGGTTCCGGTGTACAAGTCATAAACCATCTCGTTTCCGGTCAGTCCGGCAAACTCGCGGGCAACTTTATAGAGTTCGTAAGCCTGTTCACTGTTGGTTTGGTAGAACGATTTCGGCCCTACTTTGAACTGAAGTCCTTCCATCTCCTCGATGATATGGTCTTTTCCACGGAACACAAGGACGTCCTGGTCGGTAATCGTATCATTGCATTTTTCGTTGATGACGTACATCAGTGAAGTAATCTCCGGGAACTGTTCAGCCACATAGGAGAGAAGCGCTTCGCGGCGTTCCACATCTTCGTAGAAAAATACCAGCACTACCATCAGATCGCCCGTTGAAGCCGTACGGATCATCAACGTACGCACAAATCCTTCTTGATTGCGAAGGTCGAAGAACGGATAGCCTTCGTGTGTCAGGCAGTATTCTTTGACCGCCAGACGGATGCGGTTTGAAATATCGTTCTGTAGCCAACATGTATGGATGTCGAGCACCTTGTCGAACATTCCCGGAATATGAAAGCCTACAGCATCCATGCAATCAAACTTGGCTCCGGTTTTCACTTCCTCTTCCGTCAGCCATTTCTTGTTGGAGAATGTAAATTCAAGTTTGTTACGATAGAAAGTCGTATGTTTGGAACCCTTGATCGGGAGTATTTCTTCCATTTCGATCTTACCGATCCGGGTCAGGTTGTCGATCACCTGCTTGTGTTTGTAGCGAATCTGTTCCTCATAGGGCAGATGTTGCCATTTACAGCCACCGCATACGCCGAAATGTTCACAGAACGGCTCTGCACGCTGGGGCGAATATTCATGGAAAAGTACAGCTTTCCCTTCCGCATAACTATGTTTCTTGCGTGTCAATTGTATGTCTATGACATCTCCGGGAGCAACAAAAGGTACGAATACGACCATGTCATTTACGCGTGCGATAGCCTTTCCTTCTGCGGCTACATCTGTTATTGTTACCTTTTCTAATAAAGGCAACTGCTTCTTATTTCTTGCCAAGATGATTATTTTTTAATTTATGTCGCAAAGATAGAGATAAAAATATATCGTAAAATACTTCTGTGTAAAAGATTTTGACTATCCGCATGGTTGTCCGGCCTTTTCCCGGCTGTCGAAAATACCTGTCATATGCTCCAATGCCCAACCGACAAGGCTCTCGATATGAGGTATGAGTGTTTTTCCGGTTTCCGTAAGTTGGTATTCGACGCGGGGCGGAACTTCTGCATAGACTGTTCTTGAAACAAGTCCGTCGGCTTCCAGTGTGCGGAGCGTGACGGTCAGCATACGTTGGGAGATGTCGGAAATTGTTTTTTGAATGTCACTAAAACGCATCGTGCCATTCACGTTCAGTGTGATCAAAACAAGCATCGACCACTTGTCGCCGAGCCGGCACAAGATGTCCCGGATGGGACAATTTCCTGTAGGATGAAAATTTTTCATTTTTTTTATTTTAGCAGTGTCTTGTGTATCAACAATAGTTACACCCATGTAAGTAGCTTATTCATAGGTGCGTTCTTGTTTTACCGAATCATACTGATTATCTTTGCTACACAAAGGTAATAAACTTACGAAAAAGAACTATTGTATCACTAAAATTATTAGTATCATGGCAAAGAAAGTAGCAGTTTTGGCTGTAAATCCGGTAAACGGATGTGGTTTGTTCCAGTATCTGGAAACATTTTTTGAAAATGGTATTTCTTATAAAGTATTTGCCGTAAGCAACACGAAGGAGATTCGTACGAATTCCGGCATTGCTTTAATTGCAGATGATGTTATTGCAAATCTGAAAGGACATGAAGATGAATTTGATGCGATGGTATTCTCATGCGGAGATGCGATGGAAATATCTATACGGCCCGAGATGAAAATAGTATCTGGACAATGATGTCTCAGGTACTTGAAGCCTTGAAATAAAAATTAGATGTCCTTAAAGCCCCCAAGATGGCATATATTTTTAGGGATATATTACTCGCTCTCAAGAATAAAGGCAAGAAAAAGAGATCAGAAGACTTCTTCCGGAGCTTCACGTCTTGCCCGATAAGAGTATATGAGAAAGATTCAAAAGTCATAACGAGTTGATACAATATATATATCAACTCGTTATGACTTTGATCAGCTAATTACAGCCTCTTATTTATGTCGGGGTACCAGGATTCGAACCTGGGACCCCCTGCTCCCAAAGCAGGTGCGCTAACCGGACTGCGCTACACCCCGTTTTGCAATTTCTTTTATTTTTGATTGCGATGCAAAGGTAGGTATTTTTTTTTAACTACCAAATATTTCATTGTTTTTTTTATTTACGTACATTCGCATCAGTTTAGGAGATCATTACAACATGTATACCCCCTTTATCAACTTTTAGAATGAACATATTGCAAACCAATCTGTTATATATCAAATGATAAAACAAAATTTAAATAATAAAAAATATGACAATCGCTTATATACGTACATATTCAAATAAACAACAAACAGAGAGCCAGAAAAACGCAATCGAACAATTTGCAAAAGCAAAAAAAATTGAGATTGACAAATGGTTGAAAGATGCTAAAAATTCTTCCAAAGAGAAAAACCGACTCGAAGACGTAATAAAAAATTTACAAGAAGGCGATATTCTTATCGTCGCCGATGTCACTCGACTCAGCAGGAAACTAATGGAGATAATGCATTTGATTTTGTTGTGTATTGAAAAGAAAGTGGCACTTTACTGTATCAAGGAAGGTTATTCATTTGAAGATAACGTGAACAGCAAGACGTTGGCATTTACATTTGGGCTTGTTTCTGAGATTGAAAGCAAACTTATTTCTGCCCGTACGAAAGAAGCATTGACAGTCAGTAAAAACAAAGGAACAAAATTAGGACGTCCTTTGGGAAGCCCCAAAACCGAATTTCTCCTTTCCCAGAAAAGCCAGATCGAAAGAGAATTGAAAGAAGAAAATGCAACATATGCCGAATTAGCCGATTATTATAAGGTTTCTTTAAGCGGTTTCAAGCGCTTCATTCGGGAAAATATACCGAACTTACCTTCAAGAAGGAAAAAGAAAAACGATACCGAATAAATATAAAAAGCGGGATTTTCAGATATACTTAAAGATAATTACGATTATGTTTAATAGGATTGTTGAATTTCTTTTTTGCGCAGACATAATAAAAACCCCGAAAGTTTTTTGTCTAACTTTCGGGGTTCATTATATGACATATTCTTTTATCAAATAAATCTTATCCGATCTATTATTTATTCATTTCTGCTTCAATAGCTTCTAATTCCGGCCCCATGTTCAGATTGTAATAGATACCTCTCAAAGCGATCATGTTGTCCATTTTTTCAGGTTCAGCTTCATGAGCTTTTTTATAATAAGGAAGAGCTTTTTTGAACAAATCTTTTGCCATGCTTAATTCCTCCTGGTATTTCTTACTATCATTAATCATATTGGCTTCGCTTAATTTGTTCACTCCTTGATTGTAATAGATACGACCAATGTTAGAAAGCGCATCTGTCAAATTCGGATCTTTTTCTAAAGCAATCTGGAAATTCTTTTCAGCATTGGCATAATCTTTTAATCCGGTTTCATAAACACGTCCCATTACATTGTAAAGGTTTGCATCATTTGGATTTTTCTGGATTGCAACATTCAACATTTCCAATGCTTTTTCATTTCTATTGGAATAGATGTATGTATTGATCAAGTTATTCAAGAAGAATGCCGAATCTGGAAAAACCTGCATACCTTCTTCGAATGTTTTTTCCAACATAACAGAATCCTGAGCAGTTCTTGCCTCTCCGTATTCGTAGCAAAGATACTGATAAACATCATATTGACGATAAGGAGTATTTTTAGCACGTTCCAAAGCGGCAATAGCCAATCTGGAATCTTTAGCTAAAGAAGCTGCTGCTGCTGCATAGAATTGAACTGTCATGAATGTAGAGTCTTTTTCCGCAGTCTGAGTCCCTGCGAACATTGGCAGTTCGGATATTTCCACATACTGGTTGAAGAAATCGTATGCTTTTTTATACTCTTGTTTATCGAAATAATATGCACCACCATTGAACAGATATACATGGTTTGCGCTCAAGATACTTTTGATATCTTTTGTGTATTTAGGTTTCACTTTACCTTTTTCATTAGGCAACTGATCCAGTTCGTAGGCTTTCTGGAAATAAGGTAAAATACCATACAAAGCTTCGTACATAACCGGCTCGTTGGGTTGCTGTCCCAGAATTTGTTTAGCTCTTTCAGCATTGAACTGCTGATCTTCGATAAAACCTGCTACATACCAAGTTTTAGCATCGTCTTTAGTTTCCGGATTTTCCAACGCTCCTTTGATCAAGGTTCTGGCTTCTCCGAAATCTGCGTTACTTCCTTTCGCAATACTCTGTGCCTCGTTCACAACTTTTTTCTGTGCGAAAGAGGCAGATGCTGCAACACATAGTGCAACTGTCAATAATACTCGTTTCATTTGTGATAGTGATTTGAGATTAATATTTCTATTTGTTTAAATTATTCCTCAGTTGTTCCTTCTGTATCGTCCGCATTTTCATTGCTTTCGACATCATCAGAAACATCTTCGAAATCGGTATTCTCTATTGGATGTTCATGAATTGCCGCATCTTCTAAAGCTTCACGCTGTGCTTTTTCTTCAGCGATCTCTTCTTCGGTCTGTGACAGCACTTTGCATACAGAGGCGATTTCGTCATTACGTTTTCCTAAATTAATCAGGCGTACCCCTTGTGTTGCACGTCCGATGACATTCAGATCGGATACCTTCATACGGATTGTGATACCGGATTTATTAATGATCATAATATCGTTTTCCTCCGTAACATTCTTGATGGCAACCAGTTTACCGGTCTTTTCCGTAATGTTGATGGTTTTGACACCCTTACCTCCGCGATTCGTAATACGATAATCTTCGATATTAGAACGTTTGCCGTAACCTTGTTCGGACACAACCAGTACAGTTTCTTTTTCTTTGTCCTTAATGCAAACCATTCCTACAACTTCGTCGTTAGAATCGTCATCAAGTGTCATACCTCTTACACCAGATGCTGTACGGCCCATAACGCGCACTGCATTTTCATGGAAACGGATAGCGCGTCCGTTACGGTTTGCAATCAGAACTTCATTATTGCCATTTGTCATACAAACTTCGATCAGACCGTCGTCTTCACGTAACGTGATGGCATTTACACCATTCTGACGAGGACGAGAATATGCTTCCAGTAACGTCTTCTTGATCACACCTTTCTTTGTACAGAACAACAGATAGTGCGAATTAATAAACTCGGTGTCTGTCGTCAGCTTCTTTACGCGAATGAAAGCGTTGACCTTGTCATCCGGTTCGATGTTCAACAAGTTCTGGATCGCTCTACCCTTTGAGTTCTTCGCTCCTTCCGGAATTTCGAACACTTTCAACCAATAACATTTTCCTTTTGCCGTAAAGATCAGCAAGGTAGCATGCATGGAAGCCGGATAGATATATTCTACAAAATCTTCGTCACGCGTTTCAGAACCTTTGGCCCCTACTCCGCCGCGTCCCTGAGCACGGAATTCACTAAGCGGCGTACGCTTGATGTATCCCATGTGGGAGATGGTAATGATCATCTCATCATCTGCATAGAAGTCTTCAGGATTGAGTTCTTCGGAGGCATAAACGATATCTGTTTTACGTTCATCTCCGTACTTGTCCTTGATTTCCTGCAACTCGTCTTTGATGACTTTCATACAAAGATCGTCATTTTCTAGAATTTCCTTCAAATATGCGATTAATTTTTCGATTTCTTCATACTCTGCACGAAGTTTATCCTGTTCCAGGCCAGTTAACTGGCGAAGTCTCATTTCTACAATGGCACGAGACTGTATATCCGACAGGGAGAAACGTTCCATCAAACGTTCGATAGCTTCAGCAGGGCTTTTAGATGATTTGATGATTGCAATGACTTCATCAATATTATCGGAAGCAATAATCAGACCTTCTAAGATATGGGCACGTTCTTCGGCTTTCTTCAAATCGTATTTCGTACGGCGAATCACGACTTCATGTCTATGGTCGACAAACGCTTTGATCAAATCTTTCAGATTGAGCAGTTTGGGACGCCCATTCACCAGTGCGATATTATTGACGCTGAAGGAAGACTGCAATGCCGTCATCTTATATAGCTTGTTGAGCACAACACTCGAATTTGCATCCCTTTTTACATCCACGACGATTCTCATGCCTTGGCGGTCCGACTCGTCATTTACATTCGATATGCCGTCTATGCGCTTTTCATTCACTAAATCGGCAATATACTTGATCAGTTCGGCTTTATTTACACCATAAGGGATTTCCGAAATGATAATCTTCTCATGATTATTTTCCGTCTCGATTTCTGCTTTACCGCGCAAAACAATACGTCCCTTACCTGTTTCAAAGGCGTCTTTTACACCAGCATATCCGTAGATAGTCGCACCTGTCGGGAAATCAGGAGCTTTGATATATTGCATCAAATCAGCTACTTCCATTTCCCCACGAGTATCAATGTAGGCCATACAGCCGTCCAGCACCTCGCTAAGGTTGTGTGTTGGCATATTTGTCGCCATACCAACGGCGATACCAGATGCTCCATTTACCAGCAAATTCGGAATACGAGTCGGCAATACGGTCGGCTCTTTCAGTGTATCATCGAAATTCAGCTGAAAATCAACCGTATCTTTGTCGATATCGCGAAGCATTTCTTCGGCAAGTTTACTTAATCTTGCTTCTGTATAACGCATGGCAGCAGGACTGTCACCGTCCACCGAGCCAAAGTTTCCTTGTCCATCCACCAACGTATAGCGCATAGACCATGTCTGTGCCATACGAACCATTGCGAAATAAACAGACGAGTCACCGTGTGGATGGTATTTACCTAAAACTTCACCAACAATTCTCGCAGATTTTTTATAAGGTTTGTCGGATGTATTACCCAATTCATTCATTCCAAACAAAATACGACGATGAACCGGTTTAAAACCATCCCTAACATCCGGAAGGGCACGTGAAACAATGACAGACATTGAATAGTCAATGTATGCCGATTTCATTTCCTCCTCGATGTTAATCTTAATAATTCTGTCTTGATCAACCATTTAGTCTTATATTAATTACACTCAATATCTCACCTTTCAAAAAGTGCACTAAGGTAAGGCTTTTCCGTGTATCACGAAAGCTTTTGACTCGAAATTTTAGAATTTACTTGTCAGAAGGCATCCGGTTTCAAACCATCAAAATGAAACTGCCACCCTATGAAAATGGGATTAGTAGTACATGTATTTGGAATTACACTTACGGGTAATATTTTTTAATGTTTCTTTATAACAAGATAAAGCTGTTTTTTGTAATATATGACAAGCCTGCCTTCAATACTTTATTTTCTTTTAAGGAATAATGGCATGGATTTTGTTAGATATATGACGAGAGTTTATTACATTTGCACTATCATAGTACATTATTATAATATGAAAAATAACTATTCAAAGAGATTAATGGACGTTATTGAATATAGCCGTGAAGAAGCAGCAAGGCTTCAGAACAGTTATATTGGACCGGAACACTTAATGCTTGGAATTATCCGCGACGGCGAAGGGAAAGCCGTGCAGGCCCTGCGCGAACTAAATGTCGACGAATGGGATATCAAAAGAAAGATCGAACAGGAAATTAAAAATACAATCGATGCCGAAGATGCTGTCCAGCATGATATCGCTATTAGTAAAACAACCGAGCGCGTACTGCGTATGAGTATGCTTGAATCGCGCTTGTTCAAGAAAAAAGAAACCGGAACGGAACATTTGCTTCTAGCCATTTTGAAAGAAGAGTTTAATGTTGCGGCAAAGGTGCTGAACGAAGCGGGCATAACGTATCGCAGTATATATAATTACCTGATAAGCGGCACAGGTTTGAAGCACATGGATGATTTTATTGGAAAAGAAGATGCCGAACATTTTGAAGGAATCAGTGATGGCTACACCGATGATGATGAAGACGATGACGATGATTACTCTTCCCGCCGGGAGTCTCCCCGCTCCTCTTCCGGAGCCGGCTCTGCACAACCAAAATCACCAAACGACACGCCTGTATTGGACAACTTCGGTACAGATATGACGCGTGCGGCCGCTGAAAATCGTCTCGATCCGATTGTCGGACGTGAGAAGGAGATCGAACGTTTAGCTCAGATATTGAGCCGCCGCAAGAAGAACAATCCTGTCTTGATCGGTGAGCCAGGTGTCGGCAAATCGGCAATTGTGGAAGGTTTGGCACTGCGTATCATCCAGCGCAAAGTTTCCCGCGTTTTGTTCGACAAACGTGTGATCAGCTTGGATATGGCATCTATCGTGGCTGGAACCAAATATCGCGGTCAGTTTGAAGAACGCATTAAAGCTATTTTAAACGAACTGTCGAAGAACCCGAATATCATCCTGTTTATCGATGAGATCCATACGATCGTCGGTGCAGGTTCAGCTTCAGGTTCAATGGATGCCGCCAATATGCTGAAGCCGGCTCTGGCCCGTGGTGAGATACAATGTATCGGTGCTACGACATTAGATGAATACCGTAAAAATATCGAGAAAGATGGAGCTTTGGAACGTCGTTTCCAAAAAGTGATCGTCGATCCGACAACAGCGGAAGAAACTTTGCAGATCCTGCAAAATATCAAGGCCCGCTACGAAGAACATCACAATGTGATCTATACGCCCGAAGCCCTGCAAGCTTGTGTAAAACTGACAGAACGTTATATCAGTGACCGCAACTTCCCGGACAAAGCAATTGATGCGTTGGATGAAGCCGGTTCTCGCGTACATATATCTAACATAACGGTTCCGAAAAGCATTGAAGAACTGGAAGCCAAGATCGAGGCAACCAAAACAGAGAAGCTTGCTGCCGTTAAGTCACAAAACTTTGAATTGGCTGCCAGCTTCCGTGACAAGGAACGTCAGTACCTCTTACAGTTGGAAGCAGCCAAAGCCAAATGGGAGCAAGAATTGCAGGAGCATCGCGAAACGGTGGATGAAGATAAGGTGGCTGAAGTTGTAGCCATGATGTCAGGTGTCCCTGTCCAACGTATCGCAAAAGCTGAAAACCTGAAATTACTCGAAATGGCGGAGAACCTAAAGAAGAAAGTAGTCGGCCAAGATGATGCCGTTCAGAAGATCGTAAAAGCAATTCAGCGCAACCGCGTTGGCTTAAAGGATCCGAACAAGCCGATCGGAACATTCATGTTCTTAGGGCCGACAGGTGTCGGTAAGACTCATCTGGCCAAAAAGTTGGCGGAATATCTGTTTGACTCGGCCGACGCTTTGGTCCGTATCGATATGAGCGAGTATCTCGAAAAGTTTGCGGTGTCCCGCCTGATCGGTGCGCCTCCGGGATATGTAGGTTATGAAGAGGGCGGTCAGTTGACTGAGAAGGTCCGCCGTAAGCCCTACTCTGTTGTCTTGTTGGATGAGATCGAGAAAGCGCATCCGGACGTGTTCAACCTGCTGCTGCAAGTCCTGGACGAAGGTCGTCTGACTGACAGTCTTGGCAGACGGATCGACTTTAAGAATACAATTCTGATCATGACGTCTAATATCGGTACACGCCAGTTGAAAGACTTCGGCCGTGGTGTCGGTTTCAGTTCGCAGGCTGCCGGCGAGCCAGATAAGGACTTCTCCCGCAGCGTTATCCAGAAAGCACTGAACAAGGCATTCGCTCCGGAGTTTTTGAACCGTGTGGACGACATCATTATGTTCGATCAATTGGATAAGGAAGCAATCCATAAGATCATTGACATCGAATTGCAAGGTCTTTACAAACGCGTGGCTGGTCTTGGTTATTCTTTGGAACTGACAGACGCCGCCAAAGATTTTGTTGCCACCAAAGGTTATGACATTCAGTTCGGTGCACGTCCGCTGAAGCGTGCCATCCAGAAATATCTGGAAGACGAAATGGCAGAAATGATTATCCGAGCGTCTGTCGGAGAAGGTGATACGATTGTTGTCGACTTCGATAAGGACAAACAAGAGATTGTTACGAATGTAAAGAAAAGCGAGTCTGCTGCCGAAGCTTGATTTTCAAAAATGTGATTGGAGTGCCGCTGTGGTTTTTGCCACAACGGCATTTTTTATGTGATTTGCCATAAATCGAGACTTTTTTCTTAAGTTTGCCTAAACTTTTTATGCTATGACATTCTTCAGAAGCCTTTGCTTGCTATTTATTTTATGCTGTTGCAATAGTAAACCGAAAACAGATGCGGGAATGATACGTGTATCAGTTCTGCGTGGTCCTTCCGCCATTGCCTTTGCACACTGGATGAAAGAAACGCCCGTTATCGACGGCAAGCCGCTTTCCGTTCGGATAATCGATTCTCCTGACTTGATGCAAGCTACTCTGATAAAAGGTGAAGCTGATATAGCTGTTTTGCCGATGATCAGTGCTGTCAACCTGTATAATAAAGGCATTCGATATCATCTGGCAGGTTGTCCGATATGGGGTACCCTCTATTTGGTAGGTAGAAGCGACAAAGGTATATCCGGTGAGAACAAATCGGTTTTACATATTTTCGGAGCAGGAACGACACCTGACATTCTTACCCGTTATTATCTCCAGCAACATAAACTTAATTACACATTGAATTATTCATTCACTACCGCACATGAAATCATGCAGGGATTGTTGGCCGGGAAAGTCGATTATGCCGTTTTAGGAGAACCGTTCTTGAGTATTGCGTTGCGGAAAGACAGCACGTTGCAAATATTGGCAGACCTAAACAAGCCTGATTCAGCCTCTTTAGGATTTGCCCAGACAGCCATACTCTATGTGCCTACCTTGAAAAAAAGTAAAGAAACGATAGACAGTCTTTTAAATGCTTCTTGCCGTTTTGCCGTAGAGCAGCCGGAACAGGCTATTTGTATATTGGAAAAGGAAAACATTTTTACATTTGGCATGTTGACGCCCGAAAGTATCGAACGTTGTAAGATTGACTATAAAACAGTCTCCGAAGCCCAAGAAAATATACTTCACTTCCTGCAACTGATTGAGCAATATGAACCTAAAGCATTGGGAGGCAAAATGCCCGATGAGCAATTCTATAAATAATCCGGAAAATGAAGAAAAGCATCTTTACGATCCTGTCGATTACAATCCTCATATTGGCCTGGCAACTATTGACCATGCTGGTCCGTTTGCCGGAATTGGTTCCGTCCATACCTCACCTATTTAGCACGCTCGTTGCACTTTTCGCATCCGGTTCGTTCTATCAATCAGTCATGGCGACAGTGTTGCGTGGAACCATCGGGATGTCTATATCGTTAATGGCGGCTATGGGAGTTTCTCTCTTGTTCTACAAATGCGAGTGGATTTATGAACTATTTCGTCCGTTACTGGCCATCATGCGTTCCATTCCGGTCATTTCATTTATACTCTTGGCTTTGATTTTCCTGAATGCGGAAAGTATTCCTTTGATAATCGCTTTTCTGACCATGTTCCCACTCCTTACGGAAAACCTGACGAAAGGAATACGAGGACAGAGGAAAGAGTTTTCGATAATGGCTCGTCAATTTAGGATCGGACGCTGGAACAAGCTGGCACAGGTGGTCTATCCGCAACTGAAGCCATTCTTATACAGCGGTCTTGCATCTGCTTCGGGCTTTGGTTGGCGTGCTATCATTATGGGAGAGGTACTGGCGCAATGTTCGCCCGGTATAGGCGGGGAAATGAAACAGGCACAAGTTTTTATAGCCGTTCCCGAATTGATCGCATGGACGATTATAGCAATTTTGATCAGTTATCTTTTTGATAGAGGAATCAGCTGGTTGGCGAAGCAACGATTCCCTATACATTACAACAAGCATTGCAGTAAACAACCTGTGCCAAAAGGAAATTGCGATATACGGATTCGTGATATTTCATATCGGTATGGTTCGGATACGGTCCTGTCCCACTTCAGCTATACTTTCGAAAAAGGATTCATATATGGCATAACAGCTCCGTCGGGAACCGGCAAAACGACCTTGTTGAACCTGATAGGAAACATTTTAAAACCCGCACAAGGGGAAATCGAAACAGATTTTAAAACCGGAATAGCTTATGTATTCCAGGAACCCGAATTACTCAGCCAGTTGACAATTGCCGAAAATATCGCCTTACCCTTGGCTGCCTATCTGAAAAAAGAAATTGCTTTCGAACAGGCGATTTCAATATTGCAAAAGATGGAGTTGGACGGCTTTGAGAACCGTTTTCCGAATGAACTGAGTTTCGGGCAGCAACAACGAGCAGCGATAGCACGTGCCTTGACTTACCCTTCTCCACTCCTGCTCATGGACGAGCCTTTTAAAGGTTTAGACGAGGCTTTAAGCCGCCGTATTATCAAGCGTATCCGTGAACGGCAAACAGAGAACGGGCAGACGATTCTCTTCACTTCCCATAATCCCGGAGAACTGCATTTGTTTGCAGATAAGACAGTTCGTTTGGATCAAACCAGCCATTAAGAGACTTTTACCGGTGAGCAAGGGATAGTAAACCAAAAAGTAGACCCTTTGCCTTCCTTCGATTCCACTCCTATTTCCCCTTTCAAGATAGAAATGATTGTCTTGCAGATGGAAAGTCCGAGACCTGTTCCCTGTTTGAACATATCCAACTTGACAAAGCGGTCGAATTTAGGTTGACAAAATTCTTGAATTTAAACGTGAATTGCAAATGTTTAGATAAAGAACTCGCCGGCTGGAGCAAAATAAATACCAAACAATTATCTTTGCGATTCAAATATAAAGAAACAACCCATATGGTAACATCATTTCATGCGCTGATTTCCCGTATCCTGAACATTCCTGTCGGACAGGTGGAACGAACCATCGGTCTATTGGGAGAAGGAGCGACAATCCCCTTCATCAGCCGGTACCGCAAAGAGGTGACCGGAGGACTGGATGAAGTTCAGATCGGCAATATCAAAGATCAGTTGGACAAGTTGACCGAACTGAAGAAGAGAAAAGAAAGTATCTTATCCTCCATAGAAGAACAAGGCAAACTGACTCCCGAACTGAAAAAGAGGATCGAGGATTCGTGGGATAGTACCGAAATAGAAGACCTTTATCTGCCTTACAAGCCCAAACGGATCACCAAAGCGGAAATTGCCCGTAAGAAAGGACTCGAACCTCTTGCCAGAATCGTGATGATGCAAAACGAAAGAGACTTGCCAGCCCGCGTGGCAGCCTTTATCAAAGGGGAAGTGAAGAACGCTGAAGAAGCGTTGCAAGGGGCACGCGACATCATCGCTGAATGGGTGAATGAGAACGAAGAGGCCCGCAATGTCGTCCGGAATTCTTTCTCACACACGGCAGTCATCACGTCCAAAGTCATCAAAGGAAAAGAGGAAGAGGGCGCTAAATACCTCGATTATTTCGAATTCAGTGAAACTCTGAACCGTATAAGTTCACATCGTCTGTTGGCCCTGCGCCGAGGTGAAACGGAAGGTATCCTGCGTGTAAGCATTTCTCCCGACACGACGGGCTGCCTAGACCGGTTGAAACGCCGTTTCGTGAAGGGACGGGGCGAAACATCCGACCAAGTATCGATAGCTGTAGACGATTCTTTCAAGCGCCTGCTGAAACCTTCCATCGAAACCGAATTTGCTAATTTGAGCAAGGCAAAAGCCGACGAAGAAGCGATCCGTGTATTTACCGAAAACCTGCGCCAGTTGTTGTTGGCTCCGCCATTGGGACAAAAACGTGTGTTGGGTGTCGATCCCGGTTATCGTACTGGTTGTAAACTGGTTTGCCTCGATGCGCAGGGGGCATTGTTACATAATGAAGCGATCTATCCTCACCCGCCCCAGAACGAAAAAAGCAAAGCGGCAGCCAAAATAGCACAATTGGTCGCCACATACGCCATCGACGCCATCGCTATCGGGAACGGGACAGCAAGCCGCGAGACGGAACAGTTCATTACCAATATCCGCTATGATCGCAAAGTACAAGTGTTCGTGGTCAGTGAGAACGGAGCATCCATCTATTCCGCATCCAAGATAGCCCGCGACGAGTTTCCCGAATATGACGTGACGGTCCGTGGCGCCGTCAGTATCGGCCGTCGCTTGATGGACCCGCTTGCCGAGTTGGTCAAGATTGATCCGAAAAGCATCGGTGTCGGGCAATACCAGCATGATGTCGAGCAGGGTGCCCTGAAAAAGAGCCTCGACCAGACGGTGGAAAGCTGTGTAAACTTAGTCGGCGTGAATGTCAATACGGCAAGCAAGCACCTATTGACCTATATTTCCGGATTGGGCCCGACGTTAGCACAGAACATCGTCGACTACCGAACCGAACACGGACCTTTCCAATCTCGTCGCGAACTCCTGAAAGTACCCCGCATGGGAGAAAAGGCTTTTGAACAAAGTGCTGGTTTCCTTCGTATCCAAGATGGTAAGAACCCATTGGACAACTCGGCCGTCCATCCGGAAAGTTATCCGATCGTCGAACTGATGGCAAAGGACTTGAAATGTACTGTCATCGAACTGATCAGCAATAAAGAACTGAAGAAAAAGCTCGACTTGAAAAAATACGTCACGGACAAAGTCGGAATGCCGACTTTGTTGGATATTATGGAAGAACTGGATAAGCCGGGACGCGATCCTCGCCAGACCATCCAAGTATTTTCTTTCGATCCAACGGTGAAGACGATCGAAGACCTGAAAGAAGGGCAAGTGCTGCCGGGCATCGTCACCAATATAACGAATTTCGGCTGTTTTGTCGATGTCGGCATCAAGGAGAATGGGCTGGTTCATATTTCCGAATTGGCAGACCGTTTTATCAGTGATCCGACACAAGTCGTCTCGATCCATCAACATGTGAAAGTAAAAGTGTTAAGCGTCGACCTCGTTCGCAAACGGGTTCAGCTTTCTATGAAAGGAATAGAAGAAACAGTTTCTTAATAGCGATGAAAATTAACAAAACAAACGTAGCACGCCTGCTGGACAAAGCCAAAGTGGCTTACCAGCTGGTTCCTTATGAAGTAGATGAAAACGATCTGAGCGCGACGCACGTCGCCGACCAGTTAGGCGAGAATGTCGCGCAGGTATTCAAGACGCTTGTCCTCCACGGCGACAAAAGCGGCTACTTCGTCTGTGTCATTCCCGGCGCCGACGAGGTCGATCTGAAAAAGGCCGCTAAAGTCTCCGGCAACAAAAGCTGTGAAATGATCCCGGTCAAAGAACTCCTCCCCCTCACCGGCTACATCCGTGGCGGCTGCTCCCCCATCGGCATGAAAAAGCATTTTCCGACCTATATCCACCACACCGCCGGACAGTTCGATCACATTTATGTCAGTGCCGGACAACGGGGTTTGCAGATCCGGATCGCTCCGGGAGATTTGATCCGGGAGGCACGAGCGGAGGTGGCGGAGTTGACACACGAGGGTGTTAAAAGTAAGTATTAGGGGATGCAGATGATACAGACGAGCACAGATGAAGGCAAATATTATCAATAAAATAAATATGCGTTTCATCTGCGTCCAGTTTATCCGATTTGCCCCTCTTTGTCATTAAATATAAGTCAGCATTCCATTTTTAATATTAAGGGTAAACTTAATTTGTTCTTTACTACCGTCTTTGTTTGTTATATCACAAGTAAATTCCCAGATTTCTTCTGTTCTTTTTATTGTATCAACAGTCATTAATGCATCAGCTTGAACTTTTTCTAAAGAGGTTTCCCAAATTGATTTTCCGGTTTGGTAATCATATCTATCAACAACATATCCTCTATTAATTCTTATTCCTTCTGTGTAAGAAACAGGGATATCGTTTATCCTATTAGGTGAATACTTTAAGTTTGTTATTTTTTCTCCTTCCATAGAATATACAATACTTTCATTAACATTAGAAGATCCAGAAACTATGCTTCCATTATACCATGCAAGCAGACCGCATACATTTGCAGTAATAAATTTTTCTGGCTGATTTACATAAATAATATTCTCATCATGTTTAAAAAAGAAAAGATCCGGTCCAAGAGTAGGATAACCACCTCCATACGGGTCTTCACCATAACTAATTCCTCGTGAATAACAAACATAACCTAAATCAGTCTTTAATAAACAGTCAATACCTTCTATATTCCATGTAATAGTTCTCCCATAATCAATTTTATATTCTTTCTCTTTATATACGTTTAAACTTTCCCACTCATGTAGTTGCTTCTTAGTATGATTGTCAAATAGCCCAATCCAAATTTTCTGATCTCGAAATCCAAATAATAAAGCTGAATCTAACGAAAATTCATAGACTTGAATTTTCTCTAAATCAAGTCCTTTTAAATTTTTAATGTAATATCCTTGTACTGTCTCTTCTTTATCACACCCAAATAGACTCAAAATTAATACACTCAGCAATAAATAACATTCAAATTTTAAACTATTCATATCAAAAGTATTTTTTCTATGCTCCCTATAGAAAATAATAAATAAAAAAAGCGTGGGAACCATCGTCTATCACTGTACTGAGGCTCTGGACTGCCCACTACGCAATAATAGAACAATGATCCCACGCTTTATGATGGTATATAAACTATCCGTTACCAGACAGGTATATAACAAACACAAGCGCAGGAGCCATTTGATCTATTATCTTGCGTAGTTGAAATTGTCCAGATTTCAGTACAAGATAATATCGAAACGCTTCTACTTTATCTTCAATACGTCCACAAAGATCGTGTTTTTGAATGATTAAGCAAATAATTCCCTATGATTTTTTGCCGGGCCGTTTCCCCTCTTCAAGAAATCTCGCCCCCCCGTCGCACCCCTGCAAACCCATTTCAAGAAATCCTGAAGCCGTTTTTCACCGTGCAGGGCGGTCTCAAGAAATCTTGAAATGGGTTTGCACCTTTGAAAAGCCGTTTTGAGAAATCTTGAAACGACTTTTCTCCATTCAAAAACGGTTTTAAGATTTCTTGAAGATATTTTTCACCGTTGGAACGGCATTTCAAGGTTTCTTGAAGACTTTTCCGGACAATAAATGCAGAAAGCAATGCTAAATCAATAATTATTGTCTACCTTGCAGAACAATTTAAACATTTAATTCGAATGCCTATGGGAACATACACGAAAATCAAAGTAATCATGCTTTACACACTCAATAACGCCGAGTACCTGGCCTATATGAACTCCGTACTCGCTTTGCTCCCTCCCCCATCGGGCGGCGAGGAAGACCGTCCGGATGAACTCTCTTTGGACAAAGAAGTGCAAGCATCAGGAGCTCCGGACATCGGTCTGTCAAAAGAGTTTGTCAATGCAATGGAAAAGAACGTGCTTGCCCTGGCAGACGTTGTGGATGAAAGCCGTATCTCGCAGGAAACGGAAAAAGCCGAATTATACGAAAAGAATCGGGATAATTTAGTTGTTTACATCACGACACGTATCTCCCGTGCCGGAACATTGCCACTTGAGGCTGAAAGAGATGCAGGAAAATATTTATACAAGGTCATCAAGCCTTATATCGGTATCGCCCGTCTCCCGGTAGCACAGGAAAGTGCCAAGATACAAGGGCTTTTGATCGATTTGAGAAAGGACGAAAACATCTCCTACGTGGAGACGCTCGGACTGGCGGCTTATTTGGACGAACTCGAAAAGGAGAACAACGCCTATATCAGCCTGACGAGCCAACGGACACAGAACCGGGCAGCCAACAAGAAGGAAAGCGGTGCGGTTCTGCGCGAGCGGATCGACGGATATTATGAAGATCTGGTCATGCTAGCACAATCCTACAGCGTTGCCGTACCTTCGGAGGCGGCAACGGCATTTGTCAACAACCTGAACCAGCTGATCACCGAAACAACCACCGCCAACAACCAGCGAAAGAAAAGATCAGGGTCAAACGGCAACGGGGCTGACGATTCCGAACGTCCCGGAGAACTGTCTGTTTAAACAAAAAAAGAGCCGAGACTGGTAATTTTTACCGATCTCGGCTCTTTTCTTCTTTCTTTAATTTTATACACCTAAGACGATATCAGCATCGATATTCAATTTTCGGCTGATCTCACGAGCAACTTTCAAAGTCGGCTCGCATTTCTTATTTAATCTTTAGAACTTCCGGAACGTATATGTTTTCCCCTCACGGCTTAAGATCAGTTGCTTGGATTCCAGTTTATCGATTGTATAGGTTTGTTTGGAAGAATTCCAATCGGTATAGGGCAGGAATTTACTGATCGGCCCCGGATTGTTCTCCAATTCCAGCAGCAATGTTTTTTCACCTTCCAACGTGTTGTAGCCATATTGATGGCGGAAAGAGTCGATTTCCGTAACGTACACCTGGTACATAAACAAAGAATGTTCAAAATTAAAATAAACCGTATCGACATTCTGCACGTCACCGCTTGCTTCTACCTTCTGTAATTGCCATTTACCGAACAACTTGGATTCCGTGTCCTTGCTGCACGAGACGAACAGGATCACACAAAATGCTATCAATATATTTCTAACCATACTCTTTTTTCTGCTTAAATCGGACATCAAAGGAAAGGAAATAATTTCAATTTTGTATATTTGTCACCACTTTATTATGTGTTTTTAATTTTACAGACATTCTATGAGACAAATGAAACAATTTGTAATACTGCTTTCAGCTGTATTAGCTTTTTCTTCCTGCGTACACAAAGTGCAGAAGGAACAACAGGAAAAGAGTATCGTGCATACCAATCCCCTTCCCGTACAGTTTGGTGATCCTTATGTACTGCTGGCTTCGGACGGCATATACTACATGTATGGAACAGGCGGAGGCGCCGTCGACGGCTTCAGTGTGTATTCCTCCCCCGACTTGGTAAACTGGAAAGCCGAAGGACAGGTATTCCGGGGCAATGTTCCGGGATCATGGGGAGTCGCCAACTTCTGGGCGCCGGAGGTGTACGAACGTGGTGGCAAGTTCTATATGCTGTACAGTGCCGACTGGAAAGAAAATCCGACTAACGAATTGGAAAATTTCCGTATCGGAGTGGCCGTTGCAGATAAACCGACAGGACCTTTCAAGGAATTATTCGACAAACCTTTGTTTGATCCGGGCTATCCGGTTATCGACGGGAACCTGATCGACGACGAGGATGGACGGACCTATCTGTATTTTTCCCGTTGTTGCTACAAACATCCGGTGGAAAGCGAAATTGCCGAAAAGGCTAAAAAAGAAGGGAAGTTCGACGAGATAGAGGAAAGCTGGATATATGGCATCGAGGTAAAGCCGGATTTGACAGAAGTGATCGGTGAACCGGTCCTGCTGCTCCGTCCGCCAGTAAAACTGGACGACACGCAATCCGAATGGGAAAGCCGCTCCGTTACTTCCGGTGAGATCAACCGCCGTTGGACGGAAGGTCCTTATACGATGAAAAAAGGCGATACCTACTATATGATGTATTCGGCCAACTATTATAAAGGAAAGAATTATGCTGTCGGCTATGCAACAGCAAAAAGTCCGCTCGGCCCGTTTGTCAAATCGAACGATAATCCTGTGCTACAAAAGAATGTGGAGCAGGGAGGCATCGTTACCGGTACGGGGCATAACAGCGTGACCTGGTCGAAAGACGGCAAGCAGATGTATTGCGTTTATCACGGTTACACTCAGAAAACAGGAAACGAGCGAGTTGTCTTTATCGACAAGATGGGAATCGATGAGAACGGCAAGCTCTATGTGGAAGGACCGAACGCGGAGTAAATTGAAAATTAAAAATTAAGAATTAAAAAATATCATCGACCGTAATTTTTTAATTCTTAATTTTTAATTCTTAATTTACAAAGTTCCCTTTGTACTCGGCAGTTCATACCTGTAGATGTCGCGGCGGATAGCCATCTTGATGGAGCGGGCCAAAGCCTTGAAGATTCCTTCGATCTTATGGTGCTCGTTTGTGCCTTCCGCTTTAATGTTCAGGTTCATGCGGGCGGCATCGCTCAGGCTTTTAAAGAAATGCAAGAACATTTCGGTCGGCATATCCCCTACTTTCTCACGGTGAAAGGCTGCATCCCAGACTAACCAGGGACGTCCGCCGAAATCAAGCGCCACACTGCACAGACAATCGTCCATCGGCAGACAGTAACCGTAGCGTTCGATCCCCCTCTTGTCGCCTAAAGCCTTTAACAAAGCTTCTCCAAGCGCAATAGCCGTATCCTCTATCGTATGATGTTCGTCTACTTCCAGATCTCCTTTCACCCGTACCGTCAAATCGATACCCGAATGTTTTCCGATCTGGTCGAGCATATGGTCGAAGAAGCCGAGACCGGTGGAAATCTCCGTCCGTCCATGTCCGTCCAGATTCACTTCTACAAAAATATCCGTTTCCTTTGTCGTACGTCGGATAGTGCCCCGGCGTTCTCCGGCAAAAAGATATTCCGTGATCCGGTCCCAATCGTCTGTAATCAGGACGGGAGAAATAGCCGTATTCTCCGTGAGCAACTGTCGCGCCTCGACGTCATCCGGACGAAGCCATATCCCTTTTGCCCCTAAATTGGCTGCCAGCTGCATATCCGTCAGCCGATCACCTATCACATAACTGTTTGCCAGGTCATATTCGCCGGACAGATAGCGGCCTAACATACCTGTACGGGGTTTCCGGTTCGGAGAGTTTTCTTCCGGAAAAGAACGGTCGATCAGGATATCGTCGAAACGGATCCCCTCGCCTTCCAAGGTCTTCAACATCTTGTCGTGTGCCGGCCAGAAAGTGTCTTCCGGAAAGGAATCCGTACCCAAACCGTCCTGGTTCGTCACCATCACAAACTCGAAATCCAACTGTTTACGGATAAAGTACAGGTTACGGAACACCTTCGGATAAAACACTAACTTCTCCAGGCTGTCCAACTGATAGTCCACCGGCGGCTCTATCACAAGCGTTCCGTCCCGGTCTATAAATAAGGCTCTTTTCATTTCATAAATCTTTACATTTTTTTAAGCGCTTCGAGCAAAGCATCGTTTTCATCCGACTTGCCGACCGTGATGCGAAGGCAGCCGTTACACATGGTCACATTTGTCCGGTTACGGACGATAATACCCTGTCTGACCAGATTTTTATAGATCGTATCGGCATTCGTCACTTCGACCAGGATAAAATTTGCATCCGTAGGATAAATCTTGCGCACGCAGTTCAACTCCGGCAATGCAGCCTGCAGACGAATCCGCTCGGAAAGGATCGAACGAAGCTGTTTTTCCATCTGTTCCTTGTTTTCAAGTATATACAAGGCACGTTCCTGAGTCAGCAGATTTACATTGTACGGATATTTGATCTTATTGAGGATCGCAATGATTTCGGGAGAAGCAAAAGCCATTCCCAACCGGATTCCGGCAGCCCCCCACGCTTTGGACATGGTTTGCAGGACGATCAGATTCGGGAATTTATCCAACTCGCCTAAGAAAGAAGGCTCGATGGAGAAATCGACATAAGCCTCGTCAATCACAACGATCCCCTGGAAAGTATTCAATACTTTGTAAAGGCGGTCACGGCTCAGATTATTTCCCGTCGGGTTGTTGGGAGAACACAGGAATATCACCTTCACCCAGTCGTTTGCCGCTTCCAGAAGGCTGTCGGTATCCAGGTCGAACTTTTCGTCCAGCTTGATCTTCCGGAACTCTACGTTATTGACATTGGCCGCGACTTCATACATGCCGTAGGAAGGTGCGATGCTTACGATGCTGTCGATAGACGGTTCGCAAAACGCACGGATAATCAGATCGATCGGTTCGTCACTTCCGTTCCCCAGAAAGATAGACTCGCGTTTCACCCCTTTGATCTCCGCAATCTTCTTCTTCAGTTCCCATTGCAAAGGATCGGGATAACGGTTGTACGGTCTGTTAAACGGGTTTTCGTTTGCATCCAGGAAAACGGAGGCATTACCTTGAAACTCATCTCTGGCAGACGAGTAGGGTTTCATGTTCCAGACATTGGGTCTGACTAAATCTTTTAAGTCTTTCATAATGTGTTCAATCTGATTGTTACTGCATTCTTGTGCGCATCCAACTGCTCGTTGGCCGCCATTGTCCGGATCGTCCCGCCCAACAGCCGGATGCCGTCGGCCGTGATCTCCTGGAACGTGATCTTCTTGATGAAGCTGTCCAAGTTCACACCACTGTAGGCTTTTGCATATCCGTTGGTCGGCAACGTATGGTTCGTACCGGAAGCGTAGTCGCCAGCGCTTTCCGGCGTATAGGGGCCCATGAAGACACTGCCTGCATTTTCGACCTGTCCGGCAATATCTGCATAATCGGTCGTCTGGATAATCAGATGCTCCGGAGCGTACAGGTTGGTGAAGTCGATCACTTCCTGTTTATCCTTCAGCACGATAAGACGGCTGTGGCTCAACGATTTTTCCGTGATCTCCTTACGAGGCAGCCGGTCCAGCTGTTCCCGGATCGCTTGCATGACCGGTTCGACGATGCTTTCGGATGCCGTCACCAGCATGGCCTGGCTGTCCACTCCATGTTCCGCCTGGGAAAGGAAATCTGCGGCGATAAAGGCGGGATTGGCCGATTCGTCTGCAATCACTTCCACTTCGGAAGGACCGGCAGGCATGTCGATGGCCACCTCTTTCAGGCTGACCAACTGTTTGGCCGCCGTCACATACTGGTTACCGGGACCGAATATCTTATAGACCTTCGGAACCGATTCCGTTCCGTAAGCCATCGCCGCTATGGCCTGGATACCTCCTGCCTTGAATATCTTGCTGACGCCTGCCGTTTCCGCGGCAAACAGGATGGCAGGGTGTACCTTTCCATCCCTGCCCGGAGGCGTACAAAGCACGATTTCCTTACAGCCGGCAATACGTGCCGGGACAGCCAACATCAGGACGGTAGAGAAAAGAGGAGCCGTTCCGCCGGGAATGTATAAACCGACTTTTTCTATCGCTACCGCTTTCTGCCAGCAGGTGACACCCGGTGTCGTCTCTACCTTCTTTCCCGTAAAACGCTGTGAGGCGTGAAATATCTCTATATTGTTCTTTGCTTGACGAATAGCTTGCTTTAGCTCTTCAGGTACGAGCTCCTTCGCTTCCGCTAATTCCTGTTCTGAAACCTGCAACCTTTTGAAGGTAGCGGGATCTATCTTGTCGAACTTCTCCTCATACCGGATAACGGCGGCATCTCCTCCCTTCCGGACTTCATTCAGCACCGTGCGGACCGTATCGAACAGTGTCGTGACATCCAGCGCCGGACGCTGGGCCAATGAGGCCCATTCTTCTCTTGACGGATATTTGATTACTTCCACTTTATAAATTAAGAATTAAAAATTAAGAATTAAAAAATTAAGAGGTAAGAATTACTTCTTAATTTACAAAATCATTTTCTCGATCGGTAGCACCAGTATGCCTTCTGCTCCCAATGATTTCAGTTTACCGATGATTTCCCAGAAATGTTTCTCCGCTATGACGGATTGGACAGACACCCAGTTCCCGTCGGCAAGCGGCGTGATGGTCGGGCTCTTCATGCCCGGCAGCACTTCTATGATCTCGTCCATCTTGTCTTTCGGAGCGTTCAACAATACATATTTCTTGCCTTCCGCTACCTGGATCGCTTCAAAACGGAACAACAGTTCGTTCAGGATAGCCTGTTTCTCTTCCGACAGGTTATTGTTAGCAATCAACAAGGCTTCGCTTTGCATGATGACTTCCACTTCTTTGAGCTGATTGCTCACCAGCGTGCTGCCGGAGCTGACGATATCGAAAATCGCATCCGCGAGGCCGATGCCCGGCGCAATTTCCACAGACCCGCTAATTACGTGAAGGTCTGCTTTCACTCCCTTTTCAGCCAGATAAGCCTTCAGTATTTCCGGATAGGAAGTTGCGATCGTTTTTCCGGCGAACCATTCCACCCCCTGATAATCTTCATCTTTCGGAATGGCGAGTGAAAGACGGCATTTGCTGAATCCTAAACGTTTGATCAGCTTGGCCTCCTGTCCTTTTTCTACATATTCGTTTTCGCCAACGATACCTATGTCGGCAACTCCATTGGCTACAGATTGTGGAATATCGTCATCGCGCAAGAATAAGACTTCTACCGGAAAACCTTTTGCCGACAACAGCAAAATACGTTTTCCCCTGTTTAGTTTAATACCAGCTTCTTCTAAGAGAAGCATTGTTTCATCGTAAAGACGACCTTTTGATTGTACTGCGATTCGTAACATGTTTATTTTGTTTATATATATTTTTTCCAAAAATAAAATAAGGCCCACCGTAAACGGCAAGCCTTATTCATTTATATCATATGTTCCTACATACCACACAGCCCACCGAACTATTGCCCGTTGTAATGATGATGGTGGAGATGCAGAACCGTACTTTTCATTTGTTATTATTTTTACGTTGCAAAGTTACAATAATAATTGAATTAGCAAATAAAACTTACAAAAGATTAGCCAATCGGGGTGATTTTTTATTATGAGGCCAATTTTAACCCGATAATTCCGGTTATCTGTACAAATGATCCGCCTGCTGACGGATTTTATTTGAGAGCAGGACCGGATAGTCCGGGTGGGCGGCAAAGAAATCGTCCACCTCCTTCCGGGCTGCCGAAGAAGTATGTCCGCTCAATAAAGCCCGTACCCAATCACGCGGAAAAAAGATATCCCCCGTACGCTGTATTTCCTGCAAGGCTTCCAGTGCCGGACGGATATAACCGACCGCTTCTTTCTGGCGCAACTGGCAGTTCAGGTTCGACAAGGCGGCCGAAGCCCACGGCTCGACGCGACGGTTCTCGGCTACGAGCAGAGAAGCAAACACACTGTCGCGCACTTCCTGCCGGGGAGAAACGGAGGGTGAGATGAATGCATATTGCCGTTTGCGGTCCGGGTTGGTGATCCGTGCTTGCTGGGTTGCTACAATTTCATCGGCTTTGTCAGGCATTTGGATAGCCAGATCGTACGACAAGCTGATATAATCATTTTCGCTCAACGAACAGCCGGCAGGCGCTTTTTGGTCTTTCCAGAGCGCGTATAGTTTTCCGACCGCTTCCGGCGAGCGGGCAATGGAACGATATTGGCGGAACGCCTGCAAACGTTGTTGGGATTGTTCCGCCATTGTCACGATTCGCCAGAGCACCAGTTCCAGTTTCTCCGGATCAGCGAGATAGAAACGTTGGCAATTACCGATATATCCGAGGGCGGCCGAGAACAACAGAGAATTGTTTTCCGTAGGCAAATAATCCAACATTGCTTCCATATAAAGCTCTGCAGGGATAGTCCGGTTCAATAAATTCTCGTACAACGTAATCAACAAAGAACCTCTCAACACCTCGTCCTTACAAGCGGGAAGGTTGCCCAAACAAGCCTTCGCATCTTTCTCAAGCAGGCGGAAGAAACCATATCCTTTGCCATCGGCATTGGGCATGACGAAACAGCCTTCGCTCGCCTGCCTTTTCAGTTCCTTGAGGCATGACGCCTGCTCTTTTCCAAATGAAACTTGCACGTCCTCCGTCCCTCCGTCAGGATAGACAACCAGAAAAGACAAGTCTTGTTCCCACAACAGCCCGCGTCCTAACGGATCTTTCTGCGAGACCTGCAACGATTTGCCATCTTCGGATATCACTCCACATATCTCCGGCATGCCCTTTTCATTCACCCAAACCCGGCTCCAGGCCGCCAGATCGTCGTTCGTATATTTGTCCAGGATACCGATCAAGCCTTCCCAAGTTGCATTTCCGTATGCATACGTCTTCAGATATTCCCGGATTCCTTTTTGGAAAGACTCCTTCCCCATTTTCTTAATCAGCATTTCCAGGATAACCGGAGACTTGTCATAGATGATATTACCGTACATCAATCCGGCATCTCGCATGTTCTCCAGTTGCTGCTTCACCGGATTGGCACCGGCGGTACGATCTTCGGAATAGGCCGCGGGGATATAGTCAAGCATGAAATTCAAAGAATGGTTCACCTCCGGAAACAGAGGCTCGATTATCTGGGAGGCGTAATAATTGGCAAAGACCTCTTTTGTCCAGACATCATTGAACCATTCCATCGTCACGAAGTCCCCGAACCACATATGCGAAGTCTCGTGCGCAATCAAGGAACTGCGTGCCAGACGCTCGTTCAATGTCGGGTTCTCGTTCAGGAACATCCGCCCGTCCGTATATAAGGTCGCTCCCGTATGTTCCATCCCGCCGAACTGGAATCCCGGCAAAATGATCAGGTCGTATTTGGCGAAGGGGTATGGTATCTGTGTATATTCCTCCTGCCATTCGAGTGCATCGAACACTTCGGATGCGATATCGGAGCACTGTGCTACTTTCTTCGGGTCGGTCTCACGATGGTAGATCGAAATGTTCCGTCCGTCGCGCGAATACGTTTCTCGTGTCAGCTTACCGGCAACAAAAGAGAAAAGATAGGTGCTGAGCGGTTCCGTTTCCCGGAAAGAAATCCGCTTGCGCCTGGCGACGGATGTCGAATCCACCTGCTCGACCACCCCGTTGGCGAGCGCCTGCCAGGAAGACGGAACCTCCAACGACAGGGTGAAAAGCGATTTCATGTCCGGTTGGTCGAAACAAGGGAAGAGCGTACGCGCCCGGTCAGGGACCAGCAACGTATAGAGGAATTCGTCCCGGCGGTTAAGCGACTGATCGTTTGCCGTAAATTCGATAGTCACGCGGTTCTCTCCGTCTGCCGCCTCTCTTGTATCGATCACGATATGCTCGTCCTTAACCGTATAAGGGACTTTCCTGCCATTCAACAAAACTGAGGCTACCTGTTCCGATTCCCCTCGGAAGTCTATGATAACCGGCAGTCTTTCGTGGATAGCAAGCGTTATATCCGCTTTGCCTGTGACGGCTTCTTCGCGGGATTCCGGGATGGAAAAAAAGAGGTTGTAACGTACCTCCTTGAAATGTTCTTTCCTGAACTGAGCCAATTCCCGGCTGACTCCCGGTTGCAACAGCGCAGCATCGGGTACAGGACTACCGCAAGCCGTCAATAAACTGATAGCCGCCACTCCTATAAATTGTTTTATATTTCCAGTGTTCATTATGATTTAAATCTTTTCATTCTCTCAAATACTCTGCTATGGACATGAAGTTCCGTTCCAACAGATACATTTGACTTGCCATAAAGGAGAAAAACTCTCCCCAATCCTGACGGCGGTGGAAGTCAATCCCGGATTTGGCTGTATAAATACGGGCCACCTGCTTTCCGGTATCGCGCACGAAACAAATGTCCCAAGTCAACCCCTCCGGAAAATCCGTTTCCAGCGTATCCTTATACCATGTCAGGCGTTCGAACATCTCCAGCCGGGCCTCTTCGCTCCTATGGTTCACTTCGAGGATGACAAACGCACCCTCTCTTGTCGCATCGAATTTGAGTTCGACCCCTTTCACTTTCGTATCATATAAAACCCACGTTTTCTTGCGTCCTCTCAGATACGGCTGTACTTCACAAAATGCGGCGAAACTTTCCCAAAATTCAAGTTTCAGGTTCTTGAGTTCGTCTTTACTATACATTTATTTATATATGTCTTTCTTTTTCACTTTTATTATCGTACCGTATTCGGCCAGCTTCTTCATATCGATATGTTTCCGATTCCCAGCAATCACGTAAACGACCGGGCGGCCACTGATCTGCTCCCGGTAGAAACGGGAAATATCCTGCATGTCCATCGTTGCGATATCCCGCAGGAATTCTTCAGCCGGATCACGGTCGAAACCTTCCATACGCGCACTCGCCACTTTCTCGGACAGGTTGCGGAAAGGCGGATAATCGTTATTGATACGGTTCACCAACGTCTGCTTGACCGCCTCCATCCTTTCCGGCTTCAACGGCATTTCCCGGATCAGCGAATCCAGTACGCCCAGCGCATCCAGCGTCTTGTCGCTTTGAGTGGACAGCATCGCCGTAAAAGATCCGGCAGTCCCTTTATGTGCATGGTTCGGCAACTGGTAACGACCGCTTGTCCGGTATGCAAAAGAACGGAATTCCCTTATTTCTTGAAACATCAGCGATGACATATCGCCTCCGAAGTAGACAGAGAACAGCCGGGAGGCATGGCGGGAAGCCTTGTCATCGACCGGATCGCCCTTGACATAGCCGTAAACGATGCTCTGCGCCATATCCGGCATATCGATAAAAAAGACGGTCGGCCGGTCGTATTGTTTCAACTCACGGTAATAGGGAGAATTGGAGGCAACGGTCGTCCGCTCCAGTGGGAGATGCTGGCGAATCGTCCCGATCACCTTTTCTACAGGCAATGTGCCGCAGTAGTGAAGGTCGCACTGTACACTTCGTACCTTACCGTAGACCGCTAACAGATCTTTTCCTTTCAATTTCTTGATCTGAGAGAGTGAAAGTTTACGTAGGTAACGGGACTGATCACCGTACTTTACCTGTTCTAACAAAGCTGATGCCACATTGTCGCCCGACTTGAAAAAGGCTTTCTCCGAGACTTTAGCATCGTCCACAATCTGACGTAGCTTCTTGTCGTCAGCCTTTGCATGGCGGATAAAGTCACCCACAAGTTCCATCGTTTCGTCAATATGGTTATCGAAACCAGTCACCTTCATGACAAAAGCATCGGGTGTTACATCGAATGCAAGCGTGCTTCCGATCGATTGCAAACGGCTGCGGAACTGCTCGAAAGATAAAGACTCGGTCCCTAATAATTGCAGATAGTTGGTGAGCTGCATCAATTCCGGCTGTTCCAAGGCACCGATCCCGTAGGAGATGTTCAAAGTAAAAATATCGTTCAGCGGATTAGGTGTCGTGTACAACGTCACCAAAGGAGTCAACTTTGACGTCTTCACATCCTTTTCGAAATCGATGATACGAGGTGCGACTTGTTGTTCCGGTATCTTCTCCAACTGTTTGGCATAAGAAGACGAAGCGTCTGCATTCCGGGGAACAACCGGAGAGAAAGCTGGTTTCGGCAAATTGTCTTTTGGATATTTCCCTGTGCTCTTGGTTACGCACAAATAGTTATTGCTGAAATATTTTTGGGCGACCCGCACGACATCCTCTTTCGTGATGGATTCGATCCGTGCTACTTCGTTCAGATAATCGTTCCAACTCTTTCCTTGAGAAAACAGATTCATCATGACTGTCGCACGTGAGTCGATATTTTCCAATGAGGAAGCATACTGCCGTTTCTGTTCCAGTTTCAGGCTGTTGAACATTTCATCACTGAAGTCTCCATTCTTCACTCGGTTGATTTCGTCCCAGACCATCTTCTCTGCCGAACTGTACGACTGGATTAACAATTTCGGCATAATAGCAACCGCCAAGATTCCCGCTTCATTCATGCTCTCGTTGATGGCAAGAGCTCCCATCAACTTATGTTCCACCATCAGTTTGTCCAGATAGCCCGTACCGTTGGCGTTATTCAACAAGTTGACCGCAATATTCAAGGCTACCTGGTCCTCGTGGTTGGCCGAAACACCCCGGAAACCAAGCCCCATCGCCTTAATAAAGGGAATCGGGAACTTTACCTTCATTGTCTCCCGTCCGTTGAACGGCGGGAGCATCACTTTCTCCTGTTTCGGCGCATTGCCCGAACGGATTCGTGAAAAGGCCTTTTCCAATATAGGCATAACCTGCTGTGCATCGAAATCACCACTAAGGATTAGTGCCATATTGGATGCCACGTAATAGTCTTCGAAGAACTTGTGCATTTCCGTCAGCCGCGGGTTCTTGAGGTTTTTCGTGCTGCCGATAATTGGGTAAGCATACGGGTGTGGACCGAAATAGCGTGCCATCAACGTGTCCATCACCTGGCCACCGATGAAATCACCATACATGTTCTTCTCCTCATAAACCGTTTCCAGTTCGCTTTGGAAAAGACGGAATACGGGGTTAATCAGGCGTTCGCTGTTGATCTCCGCCCATTGAACCATATATTGCGGAGAAAACGTATTGAAATAGATTGTAGCATCGTATGAGGTCGCCGCATTCAGACCGGAACCGCCGAACCGGTTGATGAGCCGGTTGAACTCATTAGGAATGACATATTCGGAAGAGCGGATGCTCAGTTCGTTGATCTCCTTTTGCAGACGAGCACGTGCCGCGGTATCCTCCGTCATGGCCAGTTCGTCATATTTCATGGCAATGGAATCCAGCAAGACTTTCTCCGACTCGTAATCAAGCGTTCCGATGCGGTCTGTTCCCTTAAACATCATATGCTCGAAATAGTGAGCGATACCTGTATCCGGACAATCTTTTGCTCCTGCTTTCACGACAACGGCGCCGAAAACTTTCGGTTGACTATGATCTTCGTTCAGCCAAACAGTCAGTCCGTTTTCCAGTCTATATTCTTTTACTTTGAGAGCGTTCAAGTCCTCTGCTTGCGATTGATAAGAACAACATGCGAATACCATCATCACTACTTTTAATTTCACGGTCATGCCACAGAATTGTAATATTACAGGCAAAGATAATGAATTAATCAGATATTTACGATTCGTGCGATAAACCAAACGAATATTTAATTGTTATTCAATAAAAAGCAAATACGATATGATAAATCTAGGCAGTTGGATGAACGGCATCCTGATCGGTTGGGGCGTAGACCCTAAAATTGCAAATACTTTCGACGAAATGATCATTGCAGCATTGCTAGTCATACTGGCGATCGGGTTGGATTACCTATGCCAAGCGATCTTTGTCGGCAGCATGAAAAAGCTAGCGCAGCATACACATTATCAATGGGATTCGTTGCTTCTCAAACGTAAAGTTGTCCACCACTTGGTCCACACAATACCGGGTATCTTGGTCTATGCCTTGTTGCCTCTGGCGTTTATACGGGGGAAAGGTTTGTTGCTTTTGTCTCAGAAAATATGTGCTGTGTATATCGTGTTCGTTTTGTTATTGGCGATAAATGGTTTTATTTTAGTGTTCCTCGATATGTATAACATGCGGCAGGTGAACAAGAACCGTCCGATTAAAGGATTCATGCAGGTGCTTCAGGTCTTACTGTTCTTTATCGGCGGGATCGTCATTATAGCCATCTTGATCGGGAAATCGCCAGCCAGCCTGTTTGCCGGATTGGGTGCTTCGGCAGCAATCCTGATGTTGGTATTCAAGGATACGATTTTAGGATTCGTGGCGGGCATACAGCTTTCCGCCAACGATATGCTTCGGCCGGGCGACTGGATCACGGTTCCTGGTTCAAACGCGAACGGTATCGTACAGGAAATTACACTGAACACAGTCAAGATTCAGAATTTCGATAATACCATTTCCACCATCCCACCTTATACGTTGGTAAGCGCTTCGTTCCAGAACTGGCGGGGCATGGTCGAATCGGGAGGCCGCCGTGTGATGAAGTCCATTTTTCTCGACCTCAATACCATCAAGTTCTGTACTCCGGACATGCTCAACACGTTCCGCAAGGAGATCCCTTTGCTTGCCGACTACAAGCCGGACGAAGGCGTGACACCTACCAATTCGCAGATGTTCCGTGTCTATGTGGAGAAATACCTGACAAGCCTTCCGGTCGTCAACACCGATCTCGATTTAATCATCAGCCAGTTGCAATCGACTGAATATGGCGTACCTATCCAGATCTATTTCTTCTCCCGCAATAAAATATGGAAGGAATACGAACGTATCCAGTCGGACATCTTCGACCATTTCTTCGCAATGATTCCCAAGTTCGAATTAAAGGTTTACCAATATTCGGAGTAAGGATAATGAAAAAACAGACTTTATTGCCAAATTTGTGAAAATACCCATTGGTCCAAACCGAAACACATGAGCATGAAAATTGATTTTCCCACAGGGGTAATATTTTTATTTGGTAATCGGCTGTATCTCAAAAAATGACCTTTTTATCGCTTTTTATGGGGAATATTGTATTTTTATTAGTTAGTTTTGTATACAAATTCAAGGTTATCACAAGTATACTTAACTAATCATTTAAGGATATGCACGCAATACAAGAATGGATTAACAATCATTTGATCGAATGGGGGATTATCAGCAGTTCGGCAAATGAACTGGACAATACGATCGTCCTGCTGCTGATCATTGCCGTAACGGTCGGCATCGACTATGCTTGCCGCTATATTTTTCTGAATATGTTCAAACGGCTTGCGAAGAGAACCCGCAACCAATGGGACGACTTGATCGTTGAGCGCAAGATTATCAACAAGCTGATGCACATGATCCCTGCCATCCTGGTGTATGTGCTGTTGCCACTGGCTTTCCCGGTTGATGAGACGCCCAAGATATTGGGAATCCTGCAAATGATATGCAAGATCTACATCATTGCCGTTTCACTTCGTTTCATCAGTGCCTCCCTGAACGTCGTGCATGAAATATATAACCGGAAGGAATCACTCAAGAACAAGCCGCTGAAAGGTTTCATCCAACTATTGCAGGTAGCCGTTTTTTTTATTGGTTTTATACTGATCATCAGCATTCTGATCGGCAAATCACCAACGACGCTGTTCGCCGGACTAGGCGCTTCCGCCGCTATCCTGATGCTGGTGTTTAAGGATACGCTCTTAGGATTCGTAGCCGGCATACAGCTTTCCGCCAACGATATGCTGCGTCCGGGCGACTGGATCACGATGGAGAAATATGGGGCGAACGGGACGGTTATCGAAGTCACGCTGAACGCAGTCAAAGTCAAGAACTTCGACAATACGATCACGACGATTCCCCCTTATGCCTTAGTGAGCGATGCTTTCCAGAATTGGCGTGGGATGTCAGAATCTCCCGGACGGCGGATCAAGCGCTCCATCAATATCGATATGAACAGCGTGAGTTTCTGTACGCCTGAGATGTTGGCCAAATTCCGCAAAATCTCCTTGCTGACAGACTATATCGACGAGAAAGAAAAAGAACTGAACGCCTATAACGAGGCGCACCGGATCGATGATTCCATCCGCGTAAACGGCCGTCGGCAAACGAATATCGGTGTGTTTCGCGCCTACTTGGTCAATTATCTGAAAAGCCTCCCGGAGGTCAGTAAGGAACTGACTTGCATGGTCCGCCAGTTGCAACCGACAGAAACCGGTATTCCGATCGAACTTTATTTCTTCTCCTCCGTGAAAGACTGGGTTCCTTACGAAGGCATTCAATCCGACGTATTCGACCATGTGCTGGCCGTAATCCCAGAATTCGGACTCAGCGTATTCCAGAATGTCTCTGGCAGTGATTTGAGGAGCCTGAAAATAGTGCAATAACAAAAAAGCGTCACCCGCCATAGGGTAACGCTTTTTTTGTTCGTCTATAGGGCATCAGTAAAAAATAATAGTCACACATGAAAAACACAATTCTTACTTTTTGCTGTATCCTGTTACAGCAATCGCTCTTTGCCGAAAACAAAGATTGGCTGATCGACGGAAGCCCGTATAAGACGGAGGTCAATCTTTCATCGGATAAGAAACAAATTGAATTGACAAACGGTCTTCTTCGTCGTTCCTTTTCACTAACGCCCAACGGTGCGACAATCGCACTGGATAATCTGATGACGGGACAAAACGAATTGCGTGCCGTGCGACCGGAAGCCGTGCTTGTCATCAATGGAAAAGAGTATCCAGTCGGAGGTTTGGAAGGGCAGCCTGTCCATAATTTCCTGACAAAAGATTTCCTGTCCGGCATGCAGCTGTGCGATTCGGCATTTGTCTTGGCTGGTTATACGGTTAGCGAAACAAAAGAACGCTTTCCTTGGAAACCGAACGAGGCCTGGATTAGCAATCGATATCCGTGGCCTGCGCCTGGCAAACGCATCACCTTCACTTATAGGGCTCCCCGAAAAATTGTAGACGAATGCAAAGGGTTAACCATCCGTATCGTTTATGAACTATATGATGGAGCTCCGATCCTGTCTAAATGGATCGAGATCGAAAACAACGGACAAAAGGCTGTTACACTGGATTCATTCAAATCAGAAGTTCTTGCGTTGGTTGAGACTGCCCCGAAAGTCCACTATGGTGAGCCCCATGAGGTGCGCATGATGGCACAAAAAACGGGATACTATACGGAAGATTACCGCAAAAGACCAGTACAGACGGATGCTCCGCGTGACTATATCGACCGTTTCACCCAACTGTTCGTCGTTACGGATTATGCGATGGGTGGAGATATGGAAGCGATGAAAGACAATCCCGCCGTCCGTTGGGTATTCGATCATCCGGAATACGAGTTTACCGGTATCCGCTATTACGGCCAATATAAGCCGGCACGGTTAGAAGTAACACCTCTGTTAGGACCGGCTGAAGAGATTGCACCGGGAGAAAGTTTCACCTCCTGCCGTGCCTTCGAAATGCTCCGCGATGCGACAGACCAGGAAAGACGAGGACTTGCCGAGTGTCGATTCTGGCGCATGATGGCTCCCTGGACACAGGAGAATCCGATCTTTATGCACGTAAGGGAATCAAGTAACCAGGCTGTCAAACAGGCAATCGACCAATGTGCGGCTGTCGGCTTCGAAATGGTAATCATGACCTTCGGTAGCGGTTTCCAGATCGAAAACGATTCGGTATCTTATCTCCAACGCATGAAAGCTTTGAATAATTATGCTGCTGACAAAGGCATTGCCATCGGTGGCTATTCGCTATTGGCAAGCCGTGGTGCCAAACCGAAAGATGCGGCGATTAGCCATCATACGGGCTATCCGGCAAAGACACGCGAAGAAGGCAGTCGTTTCGGGCTTTCTCCTTGTATCGCTTCAGATTGGGGTAGTGATTATTTCAAGCGTCTGAAGAACTTCTTCCATACGACCGGTATGAACGTATTCGAGAACGACGGTTCCTATCCCAGCGATCCCTGTTCCTCTACTGTCCACAGTGGGCACAAAGGATATCTGGATTCGCAGTGGAAACAGTGGAATAGGATCAGCTCGTTCTATCAGTGGTGCCGGGCAAAAGGTATCTATCTGAATGTCCCGGATTGGTATTTTCTGATGGGTTCCAACAAAACTCCGATGGGGTATGTTGAAACCAACTGGTCCCTGCCAAGGTCCTACCAAGAAATTATCGAACGGCAGAATATCTACGATGGTACCTGGCAGAAAACGCCCAGCATGGGCTTTATGTTCGTTCCCCTCACCCAATATCACGGTGGTGGAGCGGCTGCCACTATCGAACCGTTGAACGAACATCTGGATCATTACGAGACACGGCTTCGTAACCTGTTTGGCGCCGGTGTGCAAGCCTGCTATCGCGGTCCCCGCCTCTATGACACGGAACAAACCCGGAGACTGGTGGCCCAATGGGTTTCTTTCTATAAGCAGTACCGCCAAATCCTGGATTCGGATATTATCCACCTGAGACGTCCGGACGGACAGGACTGGGACGGCATCATGCATGTCAACCCGCAGTCGAAGCGGAAAGCCTTTATTTCCGTCTATAATCCGTTGGACATCGCGATAGAGAAAGAAATCGAAGTCCCTCTATATTATACGGGACTGACGGATAAGGCAATCGTGAAGGAACAGGACAAAAACGGGAAGGAGTACTCGCTCGCCCGCGATTATTCCATCTCACTGAAGATACGGATTCCGGCAAAAGGCTATAATTGGTACATCATCGAATGACATTTGTAATATCTAATTCAACTAACAAATAAAATGAAACTTAAATTACTACTGCTTACCTTCATCCTGGTGTGTACAGGATGTAAAAATGACTCGCGGATACAGGCGGCCTACGACTTGATCGAACGTGTGACTCCCGGATACGGGAAACAATTCAAACTGGAATTAATGGAACCAATCGACGGAATGGATGCATACGAGATCACGTCCGATAACGGCAAAGTCGTACTGCGTGGAAATAACACGATCTCACTGGCGACGGCGTTCAACCAATATTTGAAATACACTTGTAATGCACATGTTTCCTGGTTCGGCAATCAACTGGACCTGCCGAAGCAATTGCCCATGCCCGCCCCCGTTAAAAACACGATCAACGGCAAATACCGTGTCTATATGAATTATTGTACGGTCAGCTACTCGGCTGCCTGGTGGGATTGGGAACGCTGGCAGCGAGAGCTTGACTTTATGGCAATGAACTCGATTAATATGCCGTTGTCTGTTGTCGGGCTGGAAGCTGTCTGGTACAATACCCTTCTCAAACATAAGTTTACGGACGAAGAGGCACGTCGGTTCCTGGCCGGTCCAGGACATTTCGCATGGCAATGGATGCAGAACTTGCAAAGCTATGGAGGACCACTCCCAAAATCCTGGATCGACAAGCATATCGTTTTGGGAAAACAGATTATCGACCGGGAGTTGGAATTGGGGATGCAACCCATTCAACAAGGATTCTCCGGCTATGTTCCGCGTGAACTGAAAGAAAAATACCCGGATGCCAAGATACAGTTGCAGCCTTCCTGGTGCGGTTTTACCGGGGCTGCACAGTTGGACCCGACTGATTCTTTATTCACAGTGATCGGACGTGACTTCCTGGAAGAAGAAAAGAAACTCTACGGAGCGCACGGTGTTTATGCGGCCGATCCGTTTCACGAAAGCCAGCCGCCTGTCGATACACCGGAATATCTGCGTGCCGTTGGTAACGCTATCCATAAACTTTTCAACGATTTTGATCCGAATTCGATTTGGGCCATGCAAGCATGGAGTCTTCGCGAACCGATCGTGAAAGCTGTTCCGAAAGAGAATCTGCTGATCCTGGACTTGAACGGGGCCAAAAGCCAGCAGGAAAATGCTTGCTGGGGGTATCCGCTTGTTGCCGGAAATCTGCATAACTTCGGGGGACGTATCAACCTGCACGGAGATTTGCGTCTGCTTGCTTCCAACCAATATGTAAATGCGGTGAAAAAGAATCCGAATGTTTGTGGTTCCGGTCTCTTTATGGAGTCTATCGAGCAAAATCCGGTATATTATGATCTGGCTTTTGAAATGCCTCTCCATAAAGATGAAGTCAATATCGAAGAATGGCTCTGCCGTTACGCAGACCGTCGCTACGGAAAACCGTCCGAAAACGCGCATCAGGCTTGGTTGCATCTGTTAGAAGGGCCCTATCGCCCCGGAACAAACGGGACAGAACGCAGTTCCATCATCGCCGCCCGTCCAGCTGTGAACGTAAAAAAATCCGGCCCGAATGCCGGCCTGGGGATACCCTACTCTCCTCTGTCGGTAGTCCAGGCCGAAGGCTTGTTACTAAAAGATGCCGCCCGATTGGAAGACTCCGATCCTTATCGTTTTGATATTGTCGATATCCAGCGCCAGCTGATGTCTAACCTCGGACAGGTTATCCATAAACAGGCGGCAGAGGCGTTCCGTAAAAAAGACAAGGAAGCATTCGCCCTGCATAGCAACCGTTTTCTCGAAATGTTGCGCGATGTCGATGAACTGTTGCGTACGCGTCCGGAATTCAACTTTGACAAATGGTTGACGCAGGCTCGTAGCTGGGGGGATAATAGCGAAGAAAAAGATCTATTTGAAAAAGACGCAACCGCGCTTGTAACAGTGTGGGGGGCCGATGGCGATCCGCTTATCTTCGACTACTCATGGCGGGAATGGACGGGATTGATAGACGGATATTATCTGAAACGCTGGGAAAAGTTCTACGCTATGCTTCAGGATCATCTCGATGCCGGGACAAATTACAGCGAAAAAGATTTACCGCAAACGCACGGCCGTGAGTCTTTCCGTGCCAATGATTTCTACAGCACTTTAGGAGACTGGGAACTTCAATTTGTTTCCACTCCGGATAAAGTCCGTACCCCTATCACACAAGGAGACGAGGTGGAAACCGCTACCCGCCTGTATAAAAAGTATGCTCGTCTTGCTACCGAGTATTATAAGGATGAAATCGAGGCAGATGAGATTCATGAAGGTAACATCTTTGAGAATTTGGGTGAATAACTCCTCAAAAAGATTATATTATGACAATAAGACAATTCCTTCTTGCTTGTTTCTGCTGTGTGACTCCCTGTCTGACAGCACAGACAAGCAAGATAAAACTATCGGAGATGAACCTCTCCCCCATCTATCAGCCATACGGGACTCCGGCATCCGGCAAAGCAGTCACCGGCGAACCTTTACAGGTTGCCGGTACGCTTTTTGCAGATGGTGTAGGTGTACAGGCAAACAGCAAAATAAAGATTTCACTTCAGGGAAAATCATCCCTTTTCACATGCAAGATCGGTATCAATGATCAGTCGGTTAATTACAAGGACAGCCATCTTGCCAAGATTCCTTTGACCGACGGGACGATGCTCTTTTACGACCAGACAAACGGCCGCAAACAATATGTCGGTACGGGAAAAGGAAACGGGGAAGTGGAAAAGGGAAGTGTAGTCTTCAAAATCACCGGAGACGGGAAAGAACTGTATAACAGCGGGATCATGCGTGGAGGCGAGACTGCCAGAGCAATCTCTCTTCCCGTCGAAGGAATCAAGATCTTGGAACTGGAAGCGGAAAGTGCAAATGATGGACTTAGCGGTGATCATGCTGATTGGTTGGAGGCCGTCATTACTTATTTCGAAATTCGACCGTCTCTAGTCGCTCCCGAATACCAAGGAGAGATTGCCTCCATGTCTAAAGAAGTGGAACGATCCCTGCAACAGAAAATCGGACAACTCGAAACAGTCTGCCTGCCCTTGCCGTCACCTAGTTACGATTGGCTGATCTGTAACCAGGAAGCCAAAGCAAAGGTTTATCAGGCAAACCAAGGAAAAGATATCGTATTGAGCAATGGACTAGTCAGTCGCGTATTCCGTATTTTTCCAAACCTGGCGACAGTCGATATCCAAAATCTGATGACCGGAGAGAATATGCTGCGTGCCGTGAGCAATGAAGGGATTTTGACGCTTGATGGCAAAAACTATTCGCTGGGTGGCTTGGACGGTCAACCCGAATTTGGTTACACCCAGTACAAATGGCTCGACCGGATGGAGCCTTTTGCCAATTCGTTCCGTGTCATCGATTTTCGGATTTCAGAAATCACCCCGCGTATTAACTGGAAAAGTAGACGATGGGCATTGGAAAAAAAACGGAACCCGTCCGGCAAACAGCTGACCTTTCTATTAGAAGGGCCGGACGAACTGAAAGGCGTAAAAGCCAAACTACATTACGCCCTTTATGACGGTCTGCCTTGTATTTCCAAATGGTTTGAGATTGAAAACCGGACAGGTGCGGATATCAATCTCGATTCTTTCGTCCTAGAACAGTTAGCTATGGCCGAGCCAGAGTCTCCGGTGGAAGCCAAGAGTCCGGAAATGTTCCGCAAACCCAATATCCATGTCGAAAGCGATTGGGGTTTTCTGGGTTTCATCGAAAAGATTGCCGACAAGACCGAGCACTGGAATCCCGATCCGCGCTACACTTCGCAGTGTAATTATCCACTGCTGACTCCTTGCCTGTTAGAGGTCAAACTGCCAATGGGACCGGACGAGCGAATCTGCAATGGCGGTTCTTTTTCCAGTTTCCATACTTGGCTGATGCCTTTCGATAGTGAAGACAGAGACCGAAAAGGGCTATTTGTCAAACGGATGTATCGGACGATTGCTCCCTGGACAACCGAAAACCCGATCTTCATGCATTGTACATCCAGTGATACTAAGATCGTAAAGCAGGCAATAGATCAATGTGCAGATACCGGCTACGAAATGCTGATCATTAGCTTTGGCTCTGGCCTTAACATGGAAGACGAATCACCGGCCAACTATGCCAAGTTTAAGGAATTGCGCGACTATGCCGACTCCCGCGGTATCGAGTTGGGGGGATATTCGCTGCTATCGAGTCGTTGGATCAGCGATGATGTGGATGTGATAAATCCCGAAACTGGTAAGAGAGGCGGAATGATTTTCGGCAGTTCTCCCTGTCTTTGCAGTGATTGGGGCTATGACTATTTCCGAAAGATCAAACAGTTTTTCGAAAAGACAGGTATGACCGTGTTTGAAAACGACGGTTCCTATCCGGGGAATGTTTGTGCTTCAACCGTTCACGCTCACCATGAAGGGCTGAAAGATTCCCAATGGAAACAGCGTAAACAAATTGAGAACCTATACCGATGGATGTGTGAAAATGGTATTTATATGAATATCCCGGATTATGGCTATCTGCTGAACGGAGGCAATAAAGTCGGAATCGGTTATCGTGAAGTCAACTGGTCTTTACCGCGTGAACGGCAGTTGGTTCTGGGCAGACAAGTCATGTATGACGGTCTTTGGGAACGACTTCCGAGTATGTGTTGGACTTTTGTGCCTCTCACCCAGTATCATGGCGGTGGAGCAGCCGCTACATTGGAACCGCTCAGCGAACATCTTGCCGACTATCGGGCACACATGATGCAAAACTATGGAACCGGTGTACAGGCTTGTTACCGGGGACATCGGCTTTATGATACCGAGGAGACAAAACAGACGGTAAAAGAAATCATCGACTGGTATAAACGATATCGTTATATTCTAAACAGCGAAGTGATCCACTTACGCCGTCCTGACGGTAAAGATTGGGACGGAATCATGCATGTCGCTCCCGGTAAAAAAGAGAAAGGTTTTGTCATGGTCTATAATCCTACCGACGAGCCGATGGAGCGTACCGTCAAACTACCTCTCTACTATACAGGATTGACCACGGAGGCGGTTGTAAAAGAGCAAGGCAAAGAAGGGGTTCTCCATACTTTGTCGCGCGATTATACGATTCTACTGAGAATAAGGATTCCGGCAAAAGGCTATAATTGGTATATAATAGAATAAAAAACAAACAAATATGAAGAAAACATTCCTAACAGTCGTTGTATTGCTCCTTGCCTGGAGTAATGTTGACTTGAAAGCTCAGGAGACAATCACGAATGCTTTCGACGACTTGAAACGTACCGGAACTGTTAATGAACAGGACTCCGAAATGCGACAGGCTACCTCGGATACGGCTCTACAAAAATTGCTGACACAGAAACCGGCAGCAGGCTATTTTTGTTTTGCTGAAGATCGGATGCATGATATCCGTCTTGATCAAATCATTCCGGCCCGTTGGACGGAACGCGTTTTCGACACTTGGCTACAATTGAAAGGAGACTGTCAACCTGGTGAATTCTATACGTGGCAAATCGGTGTTTTCACACCTTTCAAGGAGTTGAAAGGTGTCTCCGTTTCATTCTCCGACTTGGTAAATGCCGATGGAAATAAAATAAAATCCACCTCATTCCAATGTTTCAACCAGGAAGGCACCGATACCGACGGACAAACATTCCGGAAAACCGTCTGTATCCCTAAAGGATATGTACAGGCACTATGGATCGGGATGGACATCCCTGCATCAGCCAAAGGGATATATAAAGGAAAAGCTTTTGTGAAGGAAGGAAGCTCCCAACCTGTCGAAATAGCAATTGAGCTAAACGTGTCCGGCTCACCGATCGCCAATCATGGAGATAACGAAGGTTGGCGGAAAACCCGTCTGCGCTGGCTCAACTCCACACTGGGAAATGCCGATGAACCGACTGCACCTTATACACCTGTAACTATCCGGAAGAAAACTCTTTCCTGGTTGGGCGGCGAAATTGAACTTTCTTCGAGTGGGCTACCTTGCAGGATAACCACTTGTTATGATGCCAATAACAGACTCAGTGATTCTATCTCAAATGCCGTACTGGCAAAGGAAATGGCATTTATTATCGAAACTTTCAATGGACAGGAAGCCTTGAAGCCAGGAAGTCTCCGTATCACTAACCGTAATAACGCTTCCATTAGTTGGGAAACGATACTAAAGAGCCAAAACTTCAATGTAGTATGTCAGGGAACTTTCGGGTTCGACGGTATTAGTAATATCCGTCTTCAAGTCAAACCGAAACAAGATATCGAAATCAAAGATATACGTTTGGAAGTCCCTTACACGACTTATGCATCCAAATATATGATGGGATTGGGGCACAAAGGCGGATTTCGTCCAGACACGCTGATATCATGGAAATGGGACACTGATAAACAACAGGACAAAATCTGGATGGGAAATGTCAACGCCGGCCTTAACCTTCATTTCATGGATGAGAATTTTGTGCGTCCGTTAGTCAATATCTATTACGCACTTGGTAAACTGAACCTGCCTGTTTCCTGGGGAAATAACAACAAAGGTGGTATCCGCATCCAGCCGGAAGAAGATGGTGAAACACGAATGATCGTTTACAGTGGCGAACGCTGTTCACGCAAAAACGAAATCCTGCACTACAATTTCGATATGCAAATCACCCCTGTTAAACCGATTGACTTGAAATTACAGGCAACAGAACGTTTCTACCACTCGAACAGCGACGTAAGTGCTGGTTATATTCCGGCAGCTTTGAAAGCCGGAGCAAACTTGATCAATGTCCATCATAAGAAAGATATTTATCCTTTTATCAACTATCCGTATTATGACGAATCAGTCGCCGATCTGAAACGTTTCATCTCTGAAGCTCATAGTAAGAATCTCGGTGTCCGTTTATATTACACGACACGGGAACTGACCGTGAAAATCCCCGAACTATGGGCTTTGCGTAGTTTGGGCGGAGAAGTGATCCATGACGGTCCCGGAAAGGATACGCGTACATTAATTCATCGTAACGGACCGAACGAGTGGTTGAACAAGAACCTTGCCACGCATTTCATCCCTGCTTGGTATAACGCTTTCGAAGAGGGAAAATATGCAGGTGATATGGACATCTCCGTTATAACGACTCCCGATTCCCGTTGGAACAACTATTATCTGGCCGGACTGGACTGGATGGTGAAAAACTTGGGAGTCGACGGCATTTATATTGACGATAGTGCTCTTGACCGTAAAACGCTGCAACGTGCTCGACGCATCCTCGATGCAGACGGCAAGCGACGCCTGATCGACATTCACTCTTGGAACCACATGAACCAGTGGGCAGGTTATGCCAACTCCCTGCATCTTTATACAGAGCTTCTCCCTTACATCGATCGCACTTGGATTGGCGAAGGTTTCAAAGCTGACAACTCGGTAGACTTCTGGTTGGTGGAAATGTCTGGTATTCCGTTTGGCTTGTTAAGCGAGACACTGGACGCACGCAATCCTTTTCGGGGTATGGTATTTGGAATGCTTCCCCGTTTACCCTGGAGCGGTAATCCTGTTCCACTCTGGCAATTGTGGGATTCGTTCGGAATGGATAAAGCAACCATGCATGGCTATTGGGATGAAAACAACCCTGTTAAAACGGACAATGCAAATCTCCTTGCAACCGTTTATACGAATGAAAATAAAGCTCTTCTCGTGATAGCCAATTGGACGGATCTACCACAAAAGGCAAAAATATCCATCGATGAGAAAGCATTAGGTTTCCACCCAGCTACGATTTCATTGCCGGAAATAAGGGACATACAATGGGGTAGCCGGCTGAACAACTTGGAACAATGCGAAATTATGGGGAGAAGTGGTATGATCATCCTGCTTGAAAAATGAATATTCCCTGTTATAAGATAAGGTATGGAAACAAGACATTCAGCTTACGTTTCAAGTATAAATATTGCAACCATGACAAAATACGCAACAAATCACTCGATTATTTTATGCAAAAACGACTGTAAAATCGGTAAAACCGGGTGGTTTTCATTGCTCGGCAAGGCACTTTAGTTG
>ULVY01024105.1_pt1 | contig 56786 bp, 42 predicted proteins | sample 1959861 | NCBI WGS metagenome assembly ULVY01 (sample SAMEA4835798, study PRJEB28245) | human gut metagenome | biome: gut microbiome; material: fecal sample | place: Denmark | collected 2008
AAAATACGTTTGGCTTTTTCGGATAAGCTTAATTGATCGATCTGATTTATTTTAGGCCATCCCATTTAAACAAGGATAACAACTTCCTGTTGGCTTCCCAAAGCACACTGTAGTCCCGTTCGATATACACACGAGCCAGCTTTAAAGTTGAATCGGAGTGGTTTAGCATTTCATCAACTCTGGCAATATCAATTCCAGCCTTATTTGCTGCTAACGTTGCCATCGTATGGCGGGCATAATAATAATTCAGATCTGGAACCTCTATTATTTTTCCTATCTCATCTAATCCTTTATTTATTGATTTATTGAAATTCTCTGAACTTCTATACCACTTATGAAAAATAAAGACTTTCTCTCCAGATGGGTCGGAGTATTTCTCAAACAGGCTTTTTATTTCCGGTTCAATCCTGACCTTCATTTCTGCCTTATCTTCACGCCTTGTGCGTGTCTTAGTCCTTTGATAGGTAATAATTTCGTTTTCGGCGGTAGGAGCATTATAGAAATCAGCACTATTCATGCCCATCATCGCAAATGATAAGATAAATAGGTCTTTCGCTAAATTGAAAACAGGCTGACCTCCATTGCGAGCATTTTGTTTATACGGAAGATCTATTATTTGCTGCACTTGGTCTATAGACAATGTTCGATGCTCACTTTTGGGAACTGGTGCGATTTTGTATTTTGAGAACGGAGAAAATGGGATGCGTATGATTCCTCTGTCCTCGTCGTTATATTCATTTTTAGCGAGGTTGTGTAGTGTTTTGATTTGTGATGTGTAAAGAGATATGCTCCGTTTACCTTTAGGCTTATCAGTAGGTTTTGATCCACCATCGCGACGCCCCTTAAAAGAAGGTTCGTTTTTCAGAAACTTCTCAAACGCCCTCATAAAAGATGCTGTAATAAGGTTTATGTCGAGTTCTTCTTTTCCGATAAACCTGACAAGCGCATTTATGGCTATCCGATAGTTCTTTGCCGTACCCAACCTTCCATCTTGCTCAAGATCATCCGCTATTTTTCGTCCATAGGAAATGAAATTCAGACTGAAATTCTTTTCCTCTGTAGTCAAGTACTCCACAATTCGATCAACATCCCAGCGTTCTGCTTCAACACCTGCGGATGTCAATTTTTTCTTAAATCCTAATATCATCTCTTCCATTAGGTCGATTACGGCTTGATTCTTGATCTTGATTTTTTCTTTTCCGTTGTCTTTCTTTTTTATAATATCTGAAGCTGATACATTGTGGCTGGTCTTGATGTATTTGGACTTGCCTTTCTGTGTAATACGGATTTTTACGTTATATGTACCATCTTCTTTCCGTTGATGCGGGAGTACCAAAAATTTGAATGTAGCCATAATCGTGCGCTGTAAAACATTTGTAAAAAAAATAGTACACAAAAGTACGTCAAAAAGATATTTTATATGTACGTGTTTGGATTATTTAATTAGCTGAAAGATTTTAATTGTATAATTAAATGACTGACTATTAGTAGATTATTGATGTTTTGTTCGCGTGAAAATACGGTGTGTTAGCTAATAATTGAACAATAACTTTTACTTTTCATTGTTGTGTATATTCTGTCTTATGCCCACAAAAGTATAAAAAAATGAATAGACAATGTCATGGCTCCGCTTATTTTTCATTTGATAAAAAAGGACCTGTTTCGTTGAAGTTTGGATACTTTTTCTGAAACAGGTCCTATGGAATAGGTAAAAGGTCCGGTTTAGAAGGTTTTTGGCTTTTATGGATAAAAAATGTTTTCTTATTCTCTACCGCCGCCTAAAGCTTGATAAAGGTTGATCACGCTTTGTATCTCGGTGAACCGGTTAGCTGTTTGTGACAGCTGTGCACTCAACAAGGACTGGCGGGCGGTCAGCACTTCCAGATAGGTCGTCGTACCATGTTCCATCAGCAACGAGGTGCTTTCCAATGCTTTTTCCAAGGATTGGATTTGCTTTTCGAACAAAAGGGTCTTGGCCTTGCTTGTCTGGCAGGCGACTAAAGCGTCGTTGACTTCGCTGCCGGCATTCAGCAAGGCTTGCTGGAAAGACAGGCTTGCTTCTTCCTGCTGTGCTTTGGCGATGCGGTATTGGGCCATGATCTGTCCTTTATTGAACAATGGTTGTGTGAGTGAGCCGACTGCCGAAGCCAGGAATTTGCCTGGATTGACGATCATACTCCCTGCCGAGTTGGTCCATCCGGCACTTCCACTCAGTACGATGGAAGGATAGAAAGCGGCACGAGCCTGGTTGGTCGCGTAAAATGCTTGTTCCAGCGAACGTTCGGCAGCACGTACATCGGGACGGTTCGATAACATTTGCATCGGTACGCCGACTGCTACGTCTTCCGGGAGCTGCTGGTCGGCCAGCTTTCCACGTTCGTAGCGGCGCGGTGTCTCAGCGAGCAATAGGGCGAGACTATTTTCGACTTGGTTGATCTGCTCTTTCAAGTCAAGAATGGAAGTCTGTACGCTGTAGTAAGCCGCTTCCATTTGGGAAGTGGCCGCCTCGTTGGCTAATCCGGCATCCATCAATGCACGGGTAGAAGCCACCGTCTCTTTCCAGGCTTCTTCTGTCTGTTGCGAAATGGCTAACTGTTCATCTAACATCAACAATGTATAGTATACGTTGGCGATCCCGGCGATCAACTGGGTACGCACAGCCTGCTGGTAGTCCTTGCTTTGGGCATACAGTGCTTTAGCCTGTTGCTTGGCATTGCGCAGACGTCCGAAGATGTCCAGTTCCCAACTGGCTGTGACTGGCAGCGTGTATGTCTTTGTCGCTTTCCCACCGTCGAAACTGCTGATCGTTCCTTGCGGGGAAAGTGCGAACGAAGGAAGGAAAGCAAGTTTTGCCGACATTAACGCCGCTTCCGCTTCCTCGATCTGCAATTGGGCGGACCGGAGGTCGGTGTTGTTTTGTAACCCTTGTTCGATAAGAGCCTGTAACTGCGGGTCCGTAAAAAGTTCCCGCCAGTTCACATTACCGAAGTTGGTCGTATCATCGACAGCCACCTCTTCTCCGTACAGGTTGTCCGGAGTCGTCTCGGCCGGTTGATATTTGGTGTATATGCCGCAACTGCTCAACAGGGCGGTTGCGGTTGTTAATACGATTATTTTCTTCATACCTTATTTATTTTCATTGTTTAAACCGTCACGTTCGGTTTGGCTCTTTTGCTTTTCCAACGCAACTTGCATATCGGTTTCAACTTCCATCGGCGGACGGATTTTTTCTTGCATGTATTCGAAAATGATGTAGAATACCGGCACGACGAACAGTAATGCCAATGTCCCGACTGCCATACCGCCGACAACACCTGTTCCTAATGAACTGTTACCGTTGGCTCCGGCTCCGGATGCGAACATAAGCGGAAGCATACCGAAGATCATCGTAAGTACGGTCATCAAAATCGGACGTAAACGGGCTTGTGCGGCCGAATAAGCCGATTCGACGATCCCCATCCCTTTACGACGGCGTTCGATGGCGAACTCAGTAATCAAAATTGCCGTCTTGGCCAAAAGTCCGATCAACATGATTACACCGGTCTGCAAGTAGATGTTATTTTCCAATCCAAACAGTTTGGCAAACAGGAATGAACCCATCAAACCGAACGGAACAGACAGGATAACGGCCCAGGGCACAAGAAAACTTTCGTACAGACAAGCCAGAATCAAGTAGATAAGCAAGATACAGACCGCATAGATAAAGAGTGTCTGCGAGCCTCCCGTATTGGCCTCTTCACGTGCCATACCGCCATACTCGTACCCGTATCCTGTCGGCAGCATTTGGGCAGCCACTTCCTCGATGGCCTGTTGTACTTCACCCGTGGAATATCCCGGTGCCGGGTTCACATTGACTGTGATACAGCTAAAGAGGTTGAAACGATTGGATACTTCAGGTCCGAGTACCCGTTTCAGGGTTACGAACTGGCTGAGCGGAGCCATTTCCGTCCCGTTGCGGACGAACATGTTGTTCAGGGCTTGTTCGTCAAGACGATATTCAGGTGAGGCTTGTGACATCACACGGTATACTTTCCCGAATTGGTTGTAGTTGGAAACGTATGCACCACCACAATAGCTACCCAATACGTCGAGAACCGTCGAAGGTGAAATGCCTGCCCGTTTACATTTGGCTGCATCCACATCGACCGATATCTGCGGGAAGTTCATTGCATAAGAAGTATAAGCCATTGCAACTTCTGGGCGCTGGTTTAAAGCTCCGATATACTGCATGGCGTTGCCGTAGAAAGTGCTCATATCTCCACCTGTACGGTCCTGCAAGTTCAACTCGATAGAGTTACCCAGACCGTAGCCCGGAATCATACCCGGCTGGAAGCAGAATATCTGCGCTTCTTTGATTTGGGCGAATTGTGAGTTTAGGCGGGCTACTACTGCGTCGGAAACATGTTCGGCCCCTTTTCTTTCATCCCAGTTTTTCAAACGGATGATTGCCATACCGTAGGAAGTACCTTGACCAGCCAGGAAGCCGTAGCCAGCTACGCGGGCGTAGTGTTCTACTTCGGGCGTGTTCTTCAGGATATTCTCTACTTTGTCCAGCACCTTGCCCGTTTCTTCCAATGTGCTACCCGGAGCAATGGCCACGTTTGCCATGATGGTCCCTTGGTCTTCTTGCGGGACAAGACCTGTTTTGGTATTGCTGATAAGCCATCCCAGCAGAATAATGGATGCGATCGTTCCGGCCCATACCATCCAGCGGTGGTGAATAAAGAACATGACGCCTTTTTTGTATTTGCCCAACACGGCATTGAAAGAGGCATTGTAGGCTGCACGTACACGTCCGTTGAAACTTTTGGCACTCTTGTTTCCATCGCTCGGGCGCATCATCATAGCACACAAGGCGGGGCAGAGCGTCAATGCACAGATCATGGAAAGACCTACGGAGGTTGCCATCGTCACACCGAATTGTGTGTAGAAAATACCAGAAGTACCGCCCATGAAAGTTACCGGTATGAACACGGCCATGAACACACAGGTACAAGAGATAACGGCCATCGTCACGTCACCCATCGCATCTTTCGTCGCTTGATAGGACGAGGTGTAACCCGCATCGAATTTCGCCTGTACGGCTTCTACCACTACGATCGCGTCATCCACTACCGTACCGATGGCAAGCACCAGGGCAAACAGGGTCAGAATGTTGATCGTGAATCCGGCTGCGGTCAGACAGGCGAATGTACCGATCAACGAAACGATGATTGAAATAGACGGGATCAAGGTACTCTTGAAGTCTTGCAGGAAGAAATACACCACGAGGATTACGAGGATGATCGCCACGATCAGTGTTTCGACTACATTATAAATAGAAGCAAATAAGAAGTCGTTGGAGCTCATCATCGTGATGAATTCCATACCTGTAGGCAATTCTTCTTTCATCTTTTCCAATTCGGCGGCAATACGTTCGTTGACTTCCGTAGCATTGGAACCGGCTACCTGGTAAATCATGAATGTCACGGCTGGTTTGCCGTCCATTTGGCTGTCGAAACCGTAACTCAATGTTCCCAACTCAACCTTAGCGACATCTTTCAGGCGTAAGACAGAACCGTCTTCCTGAGCACGGACGACGATATTCTGGAATTCTTCTACGCTCTTCAAGCGTCCACGATATTTCATCGTATATTGGAAAACGTTTTTCGAGTTTTCACCCAGCGAACCGGTCGGAGCCTCGATATTCTGTTCTCCTAATACAGCAGTCACATCCGATGGAACCAAGCCGTATTGGGCCATTCGTTCGGGGTTCAGCCAGATACGCATACTATAGGTATCACCCAACTCCATTACGTCACCTACGCCTTCGATACGTTTGATACGTGGGATGACGTTGATGTCGAGGTAGTTTCCGAGAAAGGTCTTGTCAAATCGTCCGTCAGTGCTGACAAGTGCGTCGATCTGCAGGAAGCTGGTCTGTCGTTTTTGAGTGCTGACACCGATACGGGTTACTTCAGCAGGCAATAAACCCTGTGCCTTCGTTACACGATTCTGTACGTTGACGGCTGCCATATCGGGGTTTGTCCCTTGTTTGAAATATACCTCGATCGTTGCCGAACCGGCATTGGTTGCTGTTGAAGTCATGTACATCATGTTTTCCACACCATTGATGCTTTCTTCCAGTGGCATGATAACACTGTTCATCACCGCATTGGCATCCGCTCCGGTATAGGTTGCCGATACGTGGACCGTAGGCGGCGCAATGTCAGGATATTGCTCGACCGGCAAGGTAAAGAGCGAAATTAGTCCGATCGCCAAAATAAGAATGGAGATGGAGATGGCCATAACAGGCCGTTTGATAAATATATTTCCTTTCATACTTCGATCCTTTATTTAACTTGCGTTCCTTCGCGTACTAACCCGGCTCCTTCGGATACGATTTCTTCGCCAACCTTCAATCCGTCAAGTACGATATATTCGCGACCGTCGTTGATTTCAGCTACAGTAATCAATGTGGAAACAGCTTTCCCATCCACCACTTTATAGACAAGCGTCTTGTCCTGCAAACGGACTGTTGCACCTTGAGGAATTACGATACAGTCTTTATAAGTTTGCGGTATGAGCACATTGCCGGAGGCTCCGCTATGAAGCAGGCGGGATTCGTTAGGGAATACGGCACGCACGCCGACTGTCCCGGTCTTCCGATCGATCACTCCGCTAATCGATTCGATCTTTCCTTTTTGTTCGTAAATGGACTGGTCATTCAGTTTCAACGACACTTCCGGCATGTTTTTCAACGCTTCGTCCATGCTTTTGTACTGGCGGCTCATAGCCAGTAATTGATTTTCGGTCATGGAGAAGTAAACATACATGTTCGAATTGTCGGAAACAGTTGTCAACGGTTGGGGAATACTGGCGCTGACCAATGCTCCGGCACGGTAAGGCAACATACCGACAACTCCGTCGGACGGACTTTTGACTTCCGTATAAGACAGGTTGTTGCGGGCGTTCACTTCTTGTGCTTCCGCCTGCGCCAGTTGTGCTTTGGCCGTCAGATAGCTGTTTTCGCTTGTTTTCAGGTTGAAAGCGGAAACGACTTTTTTCGCAAATAATTCTTTAGTACTGTTGTAGTTCAGTTCGGCTGTAGCTAAAGCTGCTTTTGCCACTTCCACATTTGCCTGGGCTGTCTTTAAAGCAGCTTTGTAAGGAACTTGGTCTATAACAAAAAGTAATTGTCCTTTCCGTACGACCTCTCCTTCGGTTACACAAAGCCTTTCGATCGTTCCCGATACTTGCGGATAAATGTCTATATCCTGGCGACCGCGGATCGTGGCCGAATAAGGGGTTGTCAGCTCTTTGTTTGCCGTAGAAACTTTCATCGTCGCGTAAGATGCTTTCATCTGTGCATCCGGTGCATGTTTGCAGGATGCCATCCACATAGTCGTACAGCCGATAACTGCCATCAGCCGTATCCATTTTGCATTTGCTCTTGTCATATTCGTTTTATTCATTAAAAATGACGCAAATGTACCTTAAAAAGAGCGGTTTTATTTGTCTGAATGTCTATATAAATCTTCCATATTTATACAGTATAGATATTTTAAGAAAAGAATGATTGAAAAAAAACAAATAACTATAACTTATTGCCGTGTATTATGTAAATAGGGCGTTTGGAGGAGGAAGACAGGTTTATGGGGAAGATAAATTTCACGAGAGAGGGGTGGTGTGCACACCACCCTCTTCTCTATTTTTATTGCAGATATTCTGCCAGTTTGGTTGGCAAGTAGAATGTATTGTTTTTGTCAACGTATACGATTACCGAATTCAGGCGGATTTCTTCCCGGCCTTTCTTTCCGATCGTCACGATGTTGCTGAACGGCGTGATGTTGATCTGCTTCCTTTTGTTTTTTACGACCAGTGAAGGAGAACCTTTCTCGTCTTTAGCCGGAACGATTTCACATTTGAAATCTTTGAATACTTCCGTGTGAGGAGCGAAGTTTCCGGCTGTCAGTTCTTCCAGCGTGTCGTGTGTCATGCCGAACAGGGCACAGAGATAATGATTCAGTTCGATATTCGTGTGCATACCGAGAGGTAAGCTTGTACGGTCGGGATGGTAAGCTGCAAGGAACACCTCTTCGCCTGTGTGGCCGCCGGTTGTGAAACCGAAACAGGTTCTGGAGGTAAGCAGCTTGGACATGAAAGTCGTCAGCGAACTGCTGTATAAAGAGCCTTTGCCTTCGATCGAGCGTTCATTTTCCGGGATCGGGCTGTTTTTGTAATTCTTGCAATGGTTCAAGGCTTCCAGTTCTTCAGGTGTCAGTTCGAAGCCGGCATATTCCCGGAAGACGTTTTGCACTTCGGAATTCGGTACACTGTTCACTTTCTTGGCAAAGCCTTCGGCTGTCAATTTATACAAAGAAAGCTGATGGAACAACTGGTCCTTGCTCAGTTTATCGTAACCTTTACAGTCGGCACGGCCGATACTGATACCGCTGTTGCCATGATCGGGAACGATCACTACGGCAGTCTCGCCATTCTGACGGGCAAATTCGAGGGCAGCACCGCAAGCACGGTCGAAAGCCAACATATCCGTGGCCATGCCGACCGGATCGTTCGCGTGGGCAGCCCAGTCGACCTTGCTGCCTTCCACCATTAGGAAGAAACCGTTCGGGTTTTGGGATAACTTTTCGATTGCCTTGCGTGTCATCTCTTCCAAGGATGGCTGTTGGCTCGGATCTCGGTCGATGTCGTAAGCCATTTCCCGATCTCCGAACAAAGCCCACATATTGTTGCCTTTGTAATTACGCATACCGTCGATGTCATTCTTGAAAATACCGTATCCGTTACCTTTCAGGTAGGCTTCGCTCTCTTCGGGAAGCAGGCTGACGCCGCCACCGATCACGACGTTCAGGTCGTTGTGAGCCATCTGCGGAGCGATCCATTCATATTTGCCACGGTTGTAGCTGTGGGCGGAGCAGTCGGCCGGTGTTGCATGCGGGAATTCGCAGGTGAAAACCAGTCCCGTTGATTTGCCCTGTTTTATTTTGGCAGCTTCCAGGACGGTTGTCAGTGGTTGGAAAGCGCGTGCCGGATCGGTCGGGTAGATATCGTTGTCACCGTCGTTCTCAGGATAAGTGGAAACGTAGCCTGTACGGCTGGGTTGTCCTGTCATGTAGCAGGAAGTTGTAGGAGCAGAGTCGCCGATCGGGGCATTTGAAGAATGCGTACGGACTGTTCCGCAGAGATACGGGTCGATGTTCAATTTCGGTTTGTCGGGGTTGGTATACCATTGCAGCCAACGCGCCATAGAGACTGTAGCCAGTGATGTCCCGTCCGGGATTAGAAGAATGACATTCTTCACCGGCTTTACGTTTTCTACATCTTGTGCCTTTACCGGCATGAAGATGACAGACAGTAACAGGAGAAGTGAGATTGTTTTTTTCATTATGTTTTATGATTTATGATTTATTTGTCTAATTGTATGATATCTTCTGTGAAGTGCGTGATCTTCTCCAGTCCGGTTTCCGTAACCAGGAAACTATTTTCGATGCCGACGGCGCCGATACCCGGTATCACATATTTCGGTTCGAGTGCAAATACCATGTTCGGTTCCAGCATGTCTTTCGAGCGGGGCGTAAGTACCGGCAGCTCGTTTATTTGGATGCCGATGCCGTGCCCTACGAATTTGGCTTGTTGCTTGGTCCCCATGAAATATGCGCCAAGTCTCTGGCTTTCGGTGATTTTGGCGGCTATCTCGTAGAGTTCGGCACAAGGTGTGCCCGGCCGGGCGATATTCTCGATCTCGCTTTCGATAAGGAGGGCTGTCTGATGTGCCCGGTAAGCAAGCTCGGTCAGGTGGCCGACGGAGAACACACGTGTCATATCCGTCATATAAGCCGTATAATTTCCTGCCATGTCTACCATGATGGCTGTCCCTTCTTTCAGAGGCGTTCCGTTTGCACCTAACGGGCAGGAAGCGTCGATACCACTACCACCTAAGGCAAAGTCGAAAGGCGAGGGGACTTCGGCGTTTTCTCCCGCCAAGATACTTCCCATAAAGATATCCATATTGGCTCCGAAGGCGCGGAACAGTCCGATGGAACCGTTCTTGCGCATCCGTTTTTCTATTTCATACTGGAATTCGAGATCAGTCATTCCGGGGCGGAAACATTCGGGAATTTCGGCATATGTCTTGGCGTGGCGTTCGGCCGAGATGCGGAACATTTCGATCTCGTACGGTGTCTTTATCCGGCGCAGCTCACGCATCATTGCGGTTGCGTTTCCGGTCTCTTTCGGATTGAAGATCTTTTGCAGACGTATATAGTCGTTGTATGTCAGTTCGTCGGCTTCGAGCAGAAGCTTTTCCGGCATTTCCAGTCCGTAGAACGCGAAGAGCTCGGCCATCTGTTCCGGTTTGCGAATGTATTCGACATGATCGCCTGCCAGTCCGTTCGGCCGTTTCACGAAGAACCACGGAGCACCTTCCGCAGGAAGATAGAAATAGCCGCTATAGATACGTCCGGTTGTGTAATACAGATTTACATCCACGGTAAGCAGGCATCCGTCGGCATTTATCTTCCGCATCGCCTGTTGTATGCGATCCCATTTCAGCTTAAGATCGCCGGTCAATTCTTTTTGTATCATTTCCAACACTTATTTTTATCCGGCATCAAAGATATTAAATTAATGCCGGGATTGGAATGATTAGGGATATTAAATCTTGATTAAATTTAGAATTGTTCGAGTACTTGTATCCGCTTTTCAATGGGTGGATGAGTGGCGAAAAGTCCGCTTAAACCGTTCAGTGCGCTTTTGGCCTGTTGGCCCGGATGCTGGATGAAAAGCTGGGCTACGTCTTCTCGTTTGACGGCTTCGATGTCGGGATCGGCCGATATTTTCCGCAGTGCGCTGGCGAGGGCGAGCGGATTCTTGGTCATCTCGGCAGCTCCGGCGTCGGCCAGGTATTCCCGTTTGCGCGAGATGGCGAAACGCATCAGCATGGAGAAGAAATAACCGATGGCTGCAACAACCATGACTAAGACGATGATGATCGCAGTGTTGTTTTTCTCGTCTCTCCTGCGGCTCATCGACGAGTAGTAGACGGAACGCATGGCCATCTGTGCGAGCATGGCAAAGATGCCGACAAAGACAATCGATACGATCATCAGGCGCACGTCTTTGTTGCGGATATGCGACAGCTCGTGTGCAATGACCGCTTCCAGTTCTTGGTCGTCCAACTTGTCGATGATCCCCCGCGAGAGGCTGACGGTGTAAGTCCTTTCGTTGATGCCGCTTGCAAAAGCGTTCAGAGAATCGTCGTTGATGATATTGATCTTGGGCATTTTCATTCCCTGGCTCATACATAGGTTTTCCACTAAGTTGTATACCCTTTTGTTTTCCATTCTCGACAAAGGTTCGGAGCCGGTTGCCGAGTTGATGATGCTTGTATTGGCAAAATAGGCGATGATGAACCATATGAGTACACCTCCCAATACGTATGGCGCCAAATGGATGAACATCCCGGTGGAATATCCGAGCAGTTCGGCCCCCGTCAGGCCGTCGTCGTTCATTGCCAACAGGTGGAGCAGGTAGCAGAACGCAAAAAGCAATCCCATTACCAGGCAGGGAAACAAGCAAAGCAGGAGCAGGGACCGGAAATTGTTCCTGCTCTGTTGGGTTTGTATACCGACGTATTGCATCCTTAGAACTTGATTTTAGGTGCTTCTTCGAGTGTCGCGCGTTGTTCGCCCAGGTCGAACATCACTTCCTTCTTGAAACCGAACATACCGGCGATCAGGTTGGACGGGAATGTCTCGACTGCGTTGTTCAACTCTTTCGTGGCCGAATTGAAATAACGGCGCACGGCAGCCAGTTTGTTTTCTAGGTCGGAAATTTCTTCCTGCAACTGCAAGAAGTTCTGGTTGGCTTTCAGATCGGGATAGGCCTCGAGCGTGATCTTCAATCCGGCAAGAGCGGAAGTCAGGACGTTTTCGGCCATGATCTTGTCGTCGATCGTTTTGGCGCTGATCGCTCCGTTACGGGCGTTAATGACGCGTTCCAGGGTCTCTTTCTCGTGTGAGGCATAGCCTTTGACCGTTTCGACCAACTGTGGGATAAGGTCATGGCGTTGTTTGAGCTGTACGTCGATGTCGGCAAATGCGTTCTCGCGGTTGTTGCGCAATTTCACTAACGAATTATACAAAGAAACGATCCAGATTGCCAGGATCACGATCACTGCTATTAAAATGATTACTGTCATTGTCTTTATTTTTTTAGGTTACGGCTGCAAACATACGAATTAATTTACAATCTTGTTTCTCTTGAATCCTAAAACAGGTCACTATGTGATTCATTCCGAACCAAGAGCCGTTCTACAGTAAAAAATATCCACAAAACCGTAATTTGTATTCCTTCTGTTCGAGTGATGCCCTGTAATTTTGTTCCCGGAAGAAAACGAATAAAAATCAAATCTGAAATTTGAAAATATGGAAACAACAAAAACAGTGCTTGCTCCCGGAGAGCGTATTACAGTGATCGATGCCTTGCGTGGCTTTTCTCTTATCGGCATTTGCCTGATTCATTCTATGCAACATTTTGGAGCTATGGGGACGATGACGTCTCAGGCTGTGTTCCCGTGGGAGGGAACGATGAACGAGATTTTCAGTTGGCTTATCAATTATCTGGTTTTCGGGAAATTCTTCATTATCTTCTCTTGCCTGTTCGGTTTAAGTTTCTTTATCCAGATGGATCGGGCGGCGAAGAAAGGACTTGACTTCCGTCCGCGTTTTTTGTGGAGGTTGGTTCTCTTGTTGGCGATCGGTTATTTGCACGGCTTGATTGTCCGGGTGGATATTTTGCTGATATATGCGATACTGGGATTTGTTTTGGTGTTGATGTATAAATGGCCGACCAAGCTGTTGGCAGGGATTACGCTGTATCTCTTCTTAGGTGGTGCGACGCTTGTCCCGGTGGCTTACAAAAGCCTGACGGCTCCGGCGGTCGAGCAGGTGGAAGAACGTATGGCCGAAAGGCCTGCTTCCCGTCCGGCAGGTCCCCGGAAAGTCCAGACCCTGTCTGAAACGATCGAGAGTAACGCTTGGGACGGGATCGTCGGAAAAATGCGCTTCCAGGTGTCGAGCGGGCGTATTTACTTGACCTTGGGACTTTTCATCTTAGGGTTCATCGTAGGACGCATCCGTCTGTTCGAACGTATGGACGAGTTTCGTGGCCGGCTGAACCGCTGGGCCTTGCTTGCCCTCGCAGGATTGGGACTGCTCTATGTGGCGCGTTCTTATCTTCCGCCTGTGGCTTGGGGAGAGGTCTCTTTTTATTCGTGGATGAGTTCGACGACGACTAATCTGATTAACCTGTTGACTGCTTATCTATGGGTAATTGTGGTGATGGAGGGATACCGTTTGCAGAAGGTGCAGCGGGCGATGGCGCCGTTAGTCAGCTACGGGCGTATGGGCTTGACGAATTATATTGTGCAGTCCGTGATCGGTGTCTTTATTTTTTCCGGTTTCGGGTTGGATTGGAGTCATCTGGGTGTTTTCTTGAGCGTATTGGTTTGTCTTGCTTATACGGGTGTTCAGATAGTGTTCAGCCATTATTGGCTGAAGAAGTTCCGTTATGGACCGATGGAGTGGTTGTGGAGGACCGGAACTTATATGAAATGGCAGCCGTTGGCACGGTGAACTCCCTCATCTCGCCTATAGTCATTGTTGTTGTGATCATTTTTTGAGTGTAAATGTTTGCTTTCCGCCGGATCTGTGAGTACCTTTGTCTAATATCAATACATTAATACCATGTTAGACAAATTAGATTATTCTTTGGTCCCGAACGACTTTGCACTTTGTTTTAACGGGAAATGCCTACATGCTTCCACCTGTCTGCGTCATCAGGTGTCGCGGCATATCCCGAAAGAACGTTGGGCGGTGAGAGTGATCAACCCGGAACGTGTTGTCCCCGATGGCGATTGTTCCGGGTTTATGGACGACAGCCCGTTGAAAAATGCCTATGGCATGGAGCACCTGTTGGACAATATCCCTTATCGCCAGGCTAAAGAAATACGGCGGGAGATGAGAGAATATTTCGGGATGACTCATTTTTACCGTTTGAAACGTAAGGAGCGTTGTTTTACTCCCGAAGACCAGTTATACGTACGCGATTTGCTCCGTCAATACAATATCGAAGAGGAACCCCTCTTCGACCGGTATGAAGAAAATTTCGGTTGGGAACGTTGTTCTGATACCATTGCATGAAAGAGAAGTTTCCATCGCATGAAAATAAATTTTCCATAGTGGGGAAATAAATTTTCATGTGATGGAAAATTTATTTTCACTGTTGGGGAAAGAATGAAAATTTTTAGGGTATCTGAAGAAACGAGGTTTCTTGTATAAATTGCTTGTGTTGAAAAAAGACCTATCTTTGCAAATTTGATCGACAAAGTAAACTTAAAAAGATATTGTATATATGGAAAAACAAAAACAGTCCCGGCGACTGCTGTCGCTGGATGCCCTGAGGGGGTTTGATATGTTCTTTATTATGGGAGGGGCTTCTCTTTTCGTTGCGTTGGCAACGTTGTTTCCGAATTCTTTTTTTCAGGCGATAGGTGGACAGATGGATCATGTGGAGTGGGACGGGTTGACACACCACGACACGATTTTCCCGCTGTTTCTGTTCATTGCCGGCATCTCGTTTCCATTCTCGTTGGAAAAGCAGCGCGAACAGGGGAAGAGCGAGTCGGATATCTATAAAAGGATTGTCCGCAGAGGAATTACGCTGGTGTTGCTGGGATGTGTCTATAACGGATTGCTACAGTTTGACTTTGCGAACCTTCGTTGCGCCAGCGTCTTGGCGCGTATTGGGTTGGGATGGATGTTTGCCGCCTTACTGTTCGTGCATTTCCGGACTTCAGTCAGGGCGTGGATAGCCGGGACGATCTTGGTCGGCTATTGGGCTTGGATAGCTTTTATCCCTGTGCCGGGTGCGGAGGCCGGACCATTCACGCTGGAAGGCAACTGGGTCGGCTATGTGGACCGTTTGTTGTTGCCGGGGCGTTTGCATCAAGGATTTTTTGACCCGGAAGGATTGTTGTCCACGTTGCCGGGGATTGTGACGGCTATGTTGGGAATGTTTACGGGCGAGTTTATCAAGTTGCGTAAAGAGGGATTGACGGACAAGCGGAAGGTGGCAGGCTTGGTGTTGGCCGGTGTGCTGTTACTATTGGTGGGGGTGTTGTGGAGTTTGGTGTTCCCGATCAACAAAAAGCTGTGGAGCAGTTCGTTTGTCTGCGTTGTCGGAGCCTATTCGGTTTGGATGTTCGCCCTGTTTTATTACATTGTCGATGTGTTGGGATGGCGGAAATGGACTTTCTTCTTCCAGGTGATCGGGGTTAATTCGATTACGATCTATTTGGCGCAAAAATTCATCGATTTCTCTTATACATCCCAAGGCCTGTTTGGCGGACTTGTCGGATGGATGCCGGAAGCCGCGCAGCCTTTAGCCAGTTCGATCGGCTACATTGCCGTTTGCTGGGGATTCCTGTACTTCCTGTACCGTCAACGAATTTTCCTGAAAGTGTGAAGAAATTTGTGATTTCAGATTTATGATTTATGACCAGAAAACATAACATTAAACATAAATCTGAAATCTTTTTTTATACAAATCATAAATCATAAATCATAAATCATAAATCATCATGAAACCATCTTATCAACGCCTGGAGTCGCTCGACGTGTTACGTGGCTTCGATTTGTTTTGTCTGGTGGCGCTGGAAGGGGTTCTGCATCCTCTCGGACGTGCGATAGATGCGCCTTGGTATAACGATTTTTTGTGGTGCTTCTCGCATGTGCAGTGGGAGGGGTTCTCTTCGTGGGACTTGGTGATGCCGCTCTTCATGTTTATGGCGGGCGTGTCGATGCCGTTCGCCCTTTCCCGATATAAAGTGATGCCGGATAAATGGGCGGTCTACCGTCGTATCGTCAAGCGGGTGGCCTTGCTCTGGATCTTCGGTATGATGTGCCAGGGAAATCTTTTAGGATTGGACCCGGATCGGATTTATCTTTATTCGAACACATTGCAGGCAATTGCGATGGGCTATCTGATTTCGGCAATGCTGTTCCTGCATGTGCGTCTGTCCGTGCAGATCGGGACGGCGGTCGCCTTGTTGTTAGCCTATTGGGGAGCCATGCAATTTATTACGGTCGATGGTTATGGAGGTGGCAACTACACGCCGGACGGTAACCTGGCGGAATGGGTGGACCGTACGGTCCTGGGACGATTCCGCGATGCTGCTGTTGTGGAGAACGGACAGATCGTATTTGCCGGATCTTATCGTTATACCTGGATATTAAGCAGCCTGAACTTTGGCGTGACGGTGCTGACCGGAGTTTTTGCCGGGCATATCTTGAAGAGCGGAATGGACCGGAAGCACAAATGGCAATGGCTGTTAGGAATCGGTGTGATAATGGTTGCGCTGGGCTGGCTGTGGGGCTTGCAGTTGCCGGTGATCAAGAAGATATGGACGAGCTCGATGGTGTTGGTCAGCAGTGGCTATTGTTTCCTGTTGATGGGCTTGTTCTATTATTGGATCGATTATAAGGGACACCGGAAGAACCTGACTTGGTTGAAAGTCTACGGCATGAATTCGATCGTGGCCTATATGCTGGCTAACGTGATTAGTTTCAGATGTATAGGAACTTCTCTTTTTCATGGCCTCGAACAATATACAGGAAATTATTATCCGGCTTTGATTGCAGCGTCGAACGCATTGATTATTTATGTAATTTTGTGGCTGCTTTATAAGCGGAATATATTTTTGAAAGTGTGAAAAGATTTATAATTTATCATCAATGCATAAACTATAAATCATAAATTACAAATGATAACTCATAAATCTCAAAACAATGGAATCGATCAAGCAAATATACAGGATCGGTCACGGGCCGTCCAGTAGCCACACAATGGGGCCGATGCGTGCTGCCCGGATGTTCCTGGAACGCAATCGGGGAGCCGTACGTTTTAATGTTACGCTCTATGGGAGCCTGGCGGCTACAGGCAAAGGCCACATGACGGATGCGGCAATTCTCGAAGTGTTGAGCCCGGTGGCCAAGACCAATATCACTTGGGAACCGAAGGTGTTCCTGCCTTTTCATCCGAACGGCATCCTCTTCCAGTCGTTTGACGAAAGCGGAGAGGAACTGGATAACTGGACGATTTACAGTATCGGGGGAGGGACGTTGGCAAACGAAACCTACAACGAGTTGACGCAGGGCCAGGTTTACGAAATGCATACTATCAAGGATATACAGGCCTGGTGTGAAAAAACCGGCCATTCCTACTGGGAATATGTCGAACAGTGCGAAGGTCCGCAGATATGGGACTATCTGGCCGAAGTATGGGAAGTGATGCAACAAGCAGTCCGTAATGGCCTCGAAGCCGAAGGCATCTTGCCCGGCGGTCTGGGAATCCGGCGTAAGGCATCCGACTATATGATCCGTGCCAAAGGTTACGGCAGCAGTATCAAAAGCCGTGGGATGGTCTATGCGTATGCTCTGGCCGTTTCCGAGGAGAACGCTTGCGGAGGCAAGATCGTGACGGCCCCGACCTGCGGTTCGTGCGGTGTCATGCCGGCTGTGCTTTACCATCTGAAAGAGTCCCGCGACTTCCGTGACTCCCGTATCTTGCGTGCGTTGGCGACAGCCGGGTTGTTCGGTAATGTGGTCCGTACGAATGCATCCGTTTCCGGGGCCGAGGTAGGATGCCAGGGAGAGGTCGGTGTGGCTTGTGCGATGGCTGCTGCTGCGGCCAGTCAGTTGTTCGGGGGGACGCCTGCACAGATCGAGTATGCGGCCGAGATGGGGCTGGAGCATCACTTGGGACTGACTTGTGACCCGGTTTGCGGGTTGGTACAGATTCCTTGTATCGAACGCAATGCCTTTGCGGCAGCCCGTGCGCTGGATGCGAACACCTTCTCCAATTTCTCCGATGGCAAGCACCGTGTAAGTTTCGACCAGGTGGTGGAAGTGATGCGTCAGACCGGAAACGACCTGCCGAGTCTCTATAAGGAAACATCCGAAGGGGGGTTGGCTAAGAATATGGAACAGAAAAAATCTAACTCATAAATGAAAAAAAGTTTATATGTGCTATTGTGTGCTGCCGCATTAGTTTCGTGCGGACAGCCGAAACAGCAACAGAAGGCTGTTGCTGATGTCGTGACCAGTGGTAATCCGATATTCGAGGGCTGGTATGCCGATCCGGAAGGGATCATTTATGGTGATACCTATTGGGTTTTCCCGACCTGGAGCGATGCGTATGAGAAGCAGACTTATTTCGACTGTTTTTCATCCAAGGATTTGGTGAACTGGACGAAACATTCATCTGTGCTCGATACCTCCGCCGTGAAATGGGCGAAGAAAGCCATGTGGGCGCCGTCTATCATCCATAAGGATGGCAAATATTATTTTTTCTTCGGGGCCAACGACGTGCATGAAGGTGAAGTAGGAGGAATCGGGGTTGCCGTCAGCGACCGCCCGGAAGGTCCGTATAAGGACCTGTTAGGCAAACCGCTTATCAACGAGATCGTAAACGGGGCACAGCCGATCGACCAGTTCGTTTTCCGTGACGATGATGGCCGCTACTATATGTATTACGGCGGTTGGGGACATTGTAATGTCGTTCGCCTGAACGACGATTTCACCGGGTTGGTTCCTTTTGAAGACGGGACGGTCTACAAGGAAGTGACACCGGATAAATATGTGGAAGGTCCGTTCATGTTCAAGAAGAACGGTAAGTACTATTTTATGTGGAGCGAAGGGGGCTGGACAGGTCCCGATTATTGTGTCGCTTATGCGATTGCCGATTCGCCTTTCGGACCTTTCAATCGTATCGCCACGATTCTCCAGCAGGATTCGACAATCGCGCGAGGAGCCGGGCATCATTCCGTATTGCATGTTCCGAATACTGAAGATTATTATATCGTCTACCATCGCCGCCCGCTGAACGACAATACTCGCGACCACCGTGTGACTTGTATCGACCGGATGACTTTCGATGAGAACGGATTTATAAATCCTGTTAAAATGACTTTCGAAGGTGTTCCCGCCCGTACAATAGATAAGTAAGATTTGGTTTATCTCTAAAAGATATTAAAACAGGAGTGTAGCTGTTGCGCTCCTGTTTTTTTATATTGCTTTTGATGCGTGTGTCAGACATATTGGAACATTATTGGATTATTGGTTTTATCCTGCTCACGACAGGTACCTGTATCGCCTGGCTTGTATATGGGTTGATGTCGGTAGGCAATAGGGGGATCATCTACCTGTTCGTAGTGTTCTTTAACATACTGGCCATCGTCAGCTACAAGAAGAGTTGAAAGTTGCTATTTGCATTTTCACTTTCACCTTTCAACTATAATGTGTTTTACGACATACTTAACTAATTTTTACAAACATCCTGCTTGCATTTATGCGCTCTCTTTTATATTTGATTCAAATCTGAAACAATATTTCAAATATGGAAAGCGTTATTCCAAATATGGAAAAAGCAGAAGAGAACTACAAGGTTCCGAATCTCGAAAAAGGGATCGCTGTACTTGAGTACTTGTCGCTTCACACCCAGGGTGAGACGCTTCAGGATATCAAGTCCGCCCTTGATATTTCACAGACTACGGCCTACCGTATTTTAAATACGTTGGTCCGTCTGGATTATTTGATCTATAATGAAGACACAAAAAGGTACAAGTTATCCCGTAAATTACTAACTTTGGGATTCAGATCGTTGAATGAACACAATTTGCTGGAAACTGTTTTGCCTCGTTTGCGCGATTTGCGCGACCAAGTGAAAGAGACGGCATGCTTCGGCGTGCTGGGGGACCGGAAAGGTATCTTTATCGAGCAGGCGCAGGGACATCATACGTTCCGTTTTATCCTCTCGCCGGGAAAACCTTTCGATTTGCACTGTTCGGCTCCGGGAAAGGCGATCATGGCTTATTTGCCGAATACAGTCCGGGACCGGTATTTGTCTTATATGGAATTTACACGCTATAACGCCCGGACTATTACTACACGTGACGCTTATCTGGAGGAACTTGAGAAGGTCCGGAAATTGGGCTATGCCATGGATAATGAGGAAGAACTGAACGGTGTGATTTGCATCGGGGCGCCTATCTTTAATTATACGGGTTATCCTTGCGGGGCAATTTGGATTTCAGGCCCTAAGGACCGGCTGTCGAAAGAGGTCGTACGTGTTTCGGCAGACTGTATAAGGAAAGTGGCCCAGACGATTTCTCTTGAGTTGGGATATAGTAAAGCAAAAAAAATATAATATACCATGAACACACGAAAATACATGTTTAAAAACTCACTGGTGGCTTGTTTTGCCTGCTGTTGCATCTCCTTTGCTTCAGCAGGCAACCCACCGTTCTTCCCGACAGATGTCGTGGCGAACGCCAAAGGTGAGTTGCTGATGACAGATAAAGGAGTAAAGCGGGTGGATGTTTTTTCGCCTGATGGCAAGACATTGTTGCGTTCTTTCCCGATGGACGAAGCGCCTACGGGTATCCTTTTGGATGGCGACAAGGCATATGTGACTACATTCGGAACGACAGGCCATTTACAGATCCTCTCGCTCGAATCGGGCAGGGTGGAGGCTTCTATTCCGACCGGTTCGGGAGCATGTCATCCGATGTTCGGTCCGGACAAGAAGCATATATATGTATGTAACCAGTTCCAGACTACGATCTCCGAAATCGATCCGGTTGCGCGGAAGGTGATGCGTACGGTGAAGGTATTGCGCGAACCGAAGTCCGCCGTGTTCAGCAAGGACGGCAAATATATGTTCGTCACGAACTTCCTTCCTGCACAGCGAGCTGATCTCGATTATGTGGCCGCCTGTGTATCCGTCATCGAAATGGATGGCTTCACGAAGGTGAAGGACATCCAGTTGGCAAACGGAAGCAATGCCCTTCGGGGAATCTGTATAACTCCCGACGGCAAATATATATATGTATCGCACAACTTGGGGCGTTTCACCGTCCCTACATCTCAATTGCAGCAGGGATGGATGAACACGAGTGCTTTCAGCGTGATCGATGTCGACAAGCAGGAGTTCCTGGGAGCCATCGTCGTGGATGAACCCGAACGGGGTGCGGCCGGTATCTGGAGCATTGCCTGCAACGACGAGTCTGTTTTCATCTCCCATTCGGGAACGCACGAGGTCAGCGTGATTGACCATAAGGCGATGTTGGAGAAATTCCTGAACTATCCCAATAAAGCGGTGTTGGACTACGACCTGACTTTCTTGTATGGCCTCCGCGAACGTATCCCGCTGGAGGGGAACGGTCCTCGCAATATGATCCTGAACGGTGACAAGCTGATTATCCCGACTTATTTTGCCGATATCCTGAACATCATGGATATCAATACGAACGAAGTGACGTCTGTCGAACTGAATCCCGGACGTGAAGAAACGGCTGAAAACAAGGGTGAACGCTACTTCAACGATGCTTCGCACTGCTTCCAGAATTGGCAGAGTTGTAATGGCTGCCATCCGGGAGACGGACGAACGGATGGCATGAACTGGGACTTGATGAACGACGGTGTCGGCAACTCCAAGAACTGCAAGAGCATGCTCTTTAGTCATGTGACTCCTCCCAACATGATTTCCGGTATCCGTGAACATGCGGAACGGGCTGTGCGGGCAGGATTCAACTTCATCCAGTTTTTTGAAGTTTCGGAAGAAGATGCTGTTTGTGTGGATGCCTATTTGAAATCACTTCGTCCCGTGCCCAGTCCTTACTTGGTGAATGGCGAGCTGTCTGATTTGGCAAAGGAAGGGCAAAAGGTTTTCGAAAAGCTGAAATGCGGGGAATGCCATAGCGGTGTTTATTATACGGATATGAAATACCACCGCATAGGTGAGGATATAGAGTTCGAAAAAGGTTGGGATACTCCGACTTTGCGTGAAGTGTGGCGTACGGCTCCTTATTTGTTCGACGGACGTGCCGCTACCATGAAGGAAGTGTTCAGTGTCCATAAACACGGCATCGAGAAGAAAGTTTCAGAGAAAGATATCGAAGCATTAACCGAATATGTGAACTCTTTATGAACTATTGCGATAAAATACATTATAATATTTATACGACCGGACTGGCTACTTTCGGTGAAATGGTAGACGCCCTGCTGGCACAGTTGCCTCAAGACGAACAGATTCTCCGTTTGGCATTCTTCGGCATGCCGAACGACAACGAACAATACGTTTCCCGTCGCATCATGCTGCGTGAGAAAATCCGTAAGTTTTATGGAAATCATGAACCGGTATTGAGTTATGTTTCCCAGCCACCTCTGAATGCCGGACTTATCTTGGAAGTCCATAGCTACAAAGCGGACGAAGACGATCATATCACCTTCCGCCGTCACGGCGGCTTCCCGTATGTCGTACTGGAAAATGCCGATGGCCGTTTCCTCTTTGCCGGTGGCCTCCATGGGGATGTGATAAACTTCGGTATCCAGCAACAGTCCGTCGAAGTATTCCACATGATGGGAGAGGTGATGCGCCGGGAAGGCTTCCCCGTAAACTGCATCATTCGCCAGTGGAACTACATCGAGCAGATCACCCGCTTCGACGGGCCGGACCAGCATTACCAGATGTTCAACAACGCCCGTGCCGATTTCTATGGAAAGACGGACTGGAGCAACGGTTATCCGGCTGCTACCGGTATCGGGGCCAACTTGGGAGGCATACTGGTCGATTTGGATGCGGCCGTGTTCGCCCGTCCCGAATGCTATGCCACCCCGATCGACAATAAATTGCAGATAGCCGCCCACGCCTATTCGGACCAGGTCCTCGAAGCTGCCCAGCAGAAGAAAGCCACTCCGAAGTTCGAACGGGCCAAAAGCATGACATTCGATGACCGGCGGATCGTTTATATTTCCGGTACGGCAGCTATCCGCGGAGAGGAAAGCCTGGTTGGAGTAGGGCTCGGACGCCAGCTCCATATCACGATGGAAAACATCGGCCAGCTGATTGGTAAGGCGAAACTGAAAATGCTGCGTGTCTATCTGAAAGAGAAATCCTTCTATGAAGAGGCACGCGAACTGCTGGAAGGATATAATTTGAATATCCCCATATCTTATATGTGGGCGGACGTTTGCCGGGATGAGTTATTGATCGAAATAGAAGGGATCGCCATCGAGTAAACGTTTCATAGGCATCAAACAAAAGTTTCCTCGTATGGAAACAGTCGTTTCACCCTATGGAAACAAAGTTTCTCCGGTAGGAAATAGGTACAGAACAAATATTACTAACTAAATAAACAAGAGAAAAAATGAAAAAGAATCTTATGAAATCGGCCGCTATGGGAGCCCTCCTGCTTTCGATGGCTGCATGTAACGGCAAAACATCTACTGGCGAGGCTACCTGTTGCGCAGCGGCAGGCGAAGGACAATGCACCGAACAGTGCGGAAACGACTGCAAGAATGAATGTAACAACAATGCTAACTGTAAAATTAATAAAGAAATGAAGTATTCTAAGAAGTACACGAATGCCGACTTCTACAAAGACGGCAAGTTCCAACAGGATGTTGCTATGGAAGCAATGAAAGACATGTTCGCTTTCTACGGTGTTCCTTTCACCGAACTGATGGCTAAGGACATGTGGGTGACTGATTTCGGTCTGGGTGATTTTGAAAACGTGGGTATGGGTGGTATTTTCTGGGTCAACGATCCTGAATACGGCTACTTCGCTCACGCGATCTACCTGCTTCCGGGACAGATGATCCCCGAACATGCGCATGTAAAGACCAAATTCCCGGCTAAACATGAATCCTGGATGGTAGAAAAGGGATGGGTTTACAACTTCTCTGAAGTAGGCGACGAGACTCCGAACGCTCCTGCTATCCCCGCTACCCACGGTGCGATCAAGAGCAAAAATTTTGTCGTACAGAATGTAGGTGATGTTCTTCGCCTGAAAAAACTGGAAACATTCCACTTTATGATGGCTGGTCCTGAAGGTGCTATTGTTGATGAATGGGCATGCTACCACGATAATGACGGCTTGCGCTTCACCAACACGAAAGCTGCGTTATAATAAGTAATAAACACCTTATAATTTATTACATGAACAAATACTATTTATTAGTATCACTCTTTCTGTCCTCTTCTGTTATGGTGTCTGCCGGCCCTAAGCAGAAGAAGGCGGAAACGTGGATTGATGCTTCAGTCAAAGCCAAAACGGAATTACAGGCAAAGCTGAAGAAATCCGGAATGCCGATCGTTTCTACCTGGATGAAGCATAAGGCGAAAGCCGAACCTTTCGTGGTAGACTTGAAAGGCGTGGATAAGCTGGTGCTTGTAACGGCCGGTGGTCCCGATGGTACGGATTACGACCAGGCTGTATGGGCGAATGCCCGTTTGATCAAAGCCGATGGTACAGCCGTATGGTTGGACGAAGTTCCTTATGAATACGGTGTTGCCGGTTGGGCAAAACCCAAGATGAACACGAATGCATACGATCATGAGATCGTTATTGCTGGAAAGGAATACAAACACGGTGTGTTCTGCCATGCGAACGGCACGTTGGTATACCCGGTGGGTGGCCAGTATGTCCGCTTCGAAGCCGAAGTCGGTATCGATGATACTTCAAGTGGCGGAAGTGTGTTTTTCCAGGCATTGAATACGGTTCCGACCTTTGTGGCGGAAGAATTGAACAACAAGTATCCGGAAGAAATCGGTATGCTGGGTGCGGTACTGGACGGCCTGGATACCTGGTTGATCACCCCGGATGCCTCAGTCGAAAAGCAGGCTGCGGATAATGCGATCGCCCGATTGAAGGACGGAGCCTACTATTCGAATGTGGCAAAGCAGATCGCAAACGAAAAAGATCTCAATACACAGATACGCAAATATCTCGAACTGGTTGAGAAAGTACAGGAGCTGTACACGCTTCAGAGCGATTTGGAATGGCTGAACGTCGAGGCTGTCAAATTGGCTTTCGCCGATATGAAAAAGCAGAAAGGCTACGACGCCGCCAAATACGAACCGATGCTGAACGAACTGGTACGGCTCGAAAAGAAAGGTTTCAAAGGCATCTATAACGGTGACGAACAGGCTATCGCCGATGCCAAGAAAGCATTGGAATGCAAACGTGCCATCTTGCTGGCTAACCCGTTGCTGGATGCCGACAAGATCGTGGCAGCCCGTTTCAAGGTAGGTTCAAAGGCACACCAGATCATGACTCCTTCCTTGGGGACTCAGGCCAATAACTGGAGTAACCAGGAATCTGCCGGTCGTGAGGGCTTCGATGCCGAGATCGTCGAACTCTCCAATCTGCGTGGCGATATACAGATGCGTCAGGTCTACAAACCGAAAAACGGTTCTTCCATCGCTGACCTGAAACTGCATTGGGACGGTGACCGTGTGATGTTCACACAGACACAGGACGACAAGCGCTGGAACATCTATGAAGTGAATCTGGATGGGACAGGCTTCAAGCCGCTTGTGGAAAACGACGAGCCGGATCTGGAGTTCTACGATGGTACTTACCTGCCCGACGGTCGTGTGATCGCTATCTCCAACATCGGTTACCAGGGTGTTCCTTGTGTGAACGGTAGCGATGCGGTAGGTAACATGGTGCTGTATGACCCGAAGGACAAGAGCATGCGCCGCCTGACATTCGACCAGGATGCCAACTGGAATCCGGTCATCATGAATAACGGCCGCGTGATGTACACCCGCTGGGAGTACACCGACCTGACCCACTACTATTCCCGTATCGTAATGCACATGAACCCGGACGGAACGGAAAACAAAGCCCTCTACGGTAGCGGTGCGATGTTCCCGAACAGTACGTTCGACGTGCAGCCGTTGCCCGGCCACGGTTCGGCGTTCGTCGGTATCATCTCCGGCCACCACGGTGTGGCACGTTCAGGCCGTATGATCATCTTCGATCCGACCAAGGGACGTAAGAGCACAGCCGGTATGGTACAGGAAATCCCTCACCGTAACCGTCCGATCAAAGAAGAAATCAAGGACCAGCTGGTAAACGGTGTATGGCCGCAGTTCATCAAACCGACTCCGCTGAACGACAAATACTTCCTGGTTGCAGCCAAGTTGGACCCGCATGCCTTGTGGGGACTCTATCTGGTGGACGTCTACGACAACGTGACCTGTCTGATGCAGGCAGAAGGCGAAGGCTATATCAGCCCGATCCTGGTGCGCAAGACAAAGACTCCTCCGTCCATTCCCGACCGTGTGAAACTGAATGAAAAGGAAGCGACCTTCTTTATTCAGGATATCTACGAAGGAGAAGGTCTGAAAGGTATTCCTCGCGGAACGGTCAAGTCTCTGCGTCTGCATGCTTACGAATATGCGTATGTAAAGACTCGTTCCGACCATAACTGGCATGGAATCCAGTCCGGTTGGGATATCAAGCGTATGTTGGGGACGGTTCCTGTCGAAGAAGACGGTTCCGTGATCTTCAAGGCTCCTGCCAATACACCGATCTCCATCCAGCCTTTGGATAAGGACGGCGTGGCTATCCAGTGGATGCGAAGCTGGGTGACCGGTCAGCCGGGCGAAGTGGTTTCCTGTATCGGTTGTCATGAAGACCAGAACCAGATCGCGATCCCGAAACGTGTGATCGCTTCGCAGAAAGCTCCGTCTGCTTTGACTCTGCCCGAAGGCGGTACACGCTCTTTCACGTTTGACCTGGAAGTGCAGCCGATCCTGGACCGCGCTTGTATTGCTTGTCATAACGGTGAAGGAAAAGCGTTCGACCTGCGGGGTGGAAAGAAAGACAAGCTAGGTTATGGCACGTCTTATCTGAACTTGCATCCGTATGTGCATCGTCAGGGAGGCGAAGGCGACATGGTCGTTTTGCAGCCGTACGAATATCATCCCAACACGAGCGAATTGGTACGCTTGCTGAAGAAAGGCCATCACAACGTGAAACTGACCGATAAGGAATGGAAGACGCTTTATAACTGGATCGACTACAACGCTCCCGACAAGGGTTATTTCAATGCGAACGTATTGACTGATCTTCCTTATAAGGGATTCGACCAGATCAAGCGTCGTAAGGAATTGACCGACAAGTATGCGAACGGAGCCGGTGTCGACTGGAAGAAAGAAATCGCCGACTATGCCGACTACCTGAAGAAACAAGGCCCGATCACCCCGGTAATGCCTGAAAAGGCCGCTCCTGTAAAGGAAAAGACCTTGAAGGTGAAAGGTTGGCCTTTCGGTGCTGACCGGATCAAGGAAATGCTGGCTAAGGAGAAGGAAACCCGTAAGGTGGTTGAGATCGCTCCGGGTGTGAAAGTCAATTTCGTCCGTATCCCGGCCGGTGAATTCGTGATGGGTAGTTACCGTGGCGAACCGGATGCTTATCCGACTGCCAAGGTGAAGATCGACAAAGCCTTCTGGATGGCCGAGCTGGAAACGACGAACGAACAGTTCAACGTTGTCTTCCCGGATCACGACAGCCGTTTCGTCGATCAGCAGTGGAAAGACCACGTGGTTCAGGGATATCCGGCCAATAAACCGGAACAGCCTGTTATCCGTGTCAGCTACAACGATGCTATGGAATTCTGCCGGAAACTGAGCGAAAAGACCGGTCTCAAGATCACGCTTCCGACAGAAGCACAGTGGGAGTGGGCTTGCCGCGCCGGTAGCGACCAGGACTTCTGGTATGGCGACATGCATGCGGACTTCGGCAAGAAGGACAATTTGGCGGACAAGACAACGCTGTTGTTTGCCGTTTACGGTGTAGACCCGCAGCCGATGGCGAAGACCAACCCGTGGTACAAGTACTATACCTTCCTTCCGAAAGAAGAGAGCGTGGACGACGGTAACCTGGTCCAGGTCGGCGGCAAGGCTTATGAGGCCAATCCCTTCGGTCTGTACAGCATGCACGGAAACGTAGCCGAATGGACCCGTTCCGACTATGTATCGTATCCGTACAATGAGAAGACGAAAGAGACATCCGAATACAAGGTGGCCCGCGGCGGTTCTTATATCGACCGTCCGAAATATGCGGCTTCCCATACGCGTAAGGCTTACTATCCGTACCAGCGTGTGTTCAACGTCGGCTTCCGTATGATCATTGAAGATTGATAATGAAAAGGTATAGATGATATCTATCAACTAATAGAGGACACAGATGTGGCAGATTGCCACCGGTTATTTCATCAAACGATTAATCTGCGTACATTTGCCGCATCTGTGAACTCTAATAAAAAAGTAAATGAAAACAAATCTCGAAAGATTTTTCTCCTCCTTTGTAACGACGATCGTCCTGTTACTGATTTATGCCTTTGGCCTGGCCGTTGCCACTTTCATCGAAAAGTATCACGGTACAGCGACAGCCAAAGCAATGGTTTATTATTCCCCCCTGTTTTTTCTGCTCCAATTCCTTTTAGTCGTTAATTTTATTGCGGCTACGATCAAACACCAATACCTGAAACGCGGCAAATGGGGACTGATGCTGACTCATTTCGCCTTTATCATCATCCTTCTCGGCGCCTTGACCTCTTTCCTTTTCGGCGAAGAAGGAATTTTGCATCTGCGTGAAGGGGAGACAAGCAACCAGATTGCTGTCCGCACTTCCGATAACACGACCTTTCATACCCTGCCTTTTTCCGTTGAACTGAAGAAATTCACCTTAACCCGCTATCCCGGTTCCGCCAGTCCCTCTTCCTACGAGAGTGAAGTGATCGTCCATGTGGATGGGGAAGACCGCGAAGAGCGGATCTTTATGAATAACGTATTGGATGTAAAAGGCTACCGTTTCTTCCAGGCCTCCTATGACCAGGACGAACACGGGACCATCCTTTCCGTCAACCGCGACGTGGCGGGGCGGAACATCACCTACACCGGATATCTGTTGCTGGTCATCGGCCTGATCCTTTGCCTGGTCGGTAAGGATTCCCGCTTTATGCGTCAGAGCCGCCGCCTGAAAGAATTGCGCAAGGCGACCAACGTAACGGTCCTGTTGCTTGCGCTCCTTGCCGTACCCCTGTCCGTAAATGCCGGCGGGAAGGCTTCCCCGATGCTCGATGCCGTGCAGAAATATGCGGTGAGCCCGGAACATGCTGCCCTCTTCGGAGCCCTTCCGATCCAGTCGGGTAGCGGCCGTATGATGCCGGTCAATACCTTCTCTTCGGAGATTCTACGTAAGCTCCATAAGTCGGATAAGATCGGTCAGTTGAACTCTGACCAGTTCCTTTTGAGCCTTTTAGCCATGCCCGATATGTGGATGCGCGTTCCCTTTATCGCCCTGTCCAATCCGGAGTTGGCCGCCTATTATGACCTGACGGACGGCGAGTGCGCCTATATCCAGGCCTTCGACAGTAACGGCAACTACAAACTGCAAGAGAAGCTGGAAGAAGCCTATAACAAGATGCCTGCCCAGCGTACGCGTTTTGACAAGGACCTGATGAAACTGGACGAGCAGTTGAACATCTTCCATCAGCTGATCAATCACCAGATGCTGAACCTTTTTCCGAAAGAAGACGACCCGAATCATAAATGGTATGCACCCGGCGACGACCTCTCTGCCTTTACCGGCAAAGACTCCATGTTCGTATCCCGTATTTTCGACTGGTATTTAGGTGAAGTGCAGGAGGGCTTGAAGAGCGGCGATTGGGCGAAAGCCGATGAAGTGGTCGGCATGATCGACACCTACCAGCAAGCCAAGAACAAGACACTCGATATCAGTCCGAAGCGCATGCAGGCCGAATTGAAATATAACAAGATGGATGTTTTCCGTTATTGCAAGATCGGCTATCTGGTCTTGGGCGGACTGTTGTTGGTCCTTTCTTTCGCGATGCTGTTCCGCCGGACCCGCTGGATGAAGGTTGCCGTATGGCTGTTAGGAGCCGGCGTACTGGTCGTCTTCCATTATCATATGTTCGGAATGGGGATGCGCTGGTATATCGGTGGCTATGCTCCCTGGAGCAATTCCTACGAGACGATGGTCTATGTGGGATGGGCGACTGTCCTTGCTGGACTGTTGTTCGTGCGCCGTAGTACGATCACTTTCGCGCTGGCCACCCTGTTCGGCGGTATCATCCTCTTCGTCTCCGGTCTGAACTGGATGGACCCTGAGATCAATCCGCTCGTACCGGTCCTGAAATCGCCGTGGCTGATGTTCCATGTGGCGGTCATTGTTGCCGCTTACGGCTTTTTCGGTATCAGTTGCCTGATCGGGCTGACCAATATGGTGATGATGTCCGTCGCCGGAAAGAAGAACAAAGAGATATTGAAAGCCCGTATCACCGAACTGAGTATTGTGGGTGAGATGGCGTTGTGGGTAGGGCTTGCCCTGATGACTGTCGGCACTTTCCTCGGTGCTGTCTGGGCGAATGAGTCCTGGGGCCGTTATTGGGGGTGGGACCCGAAGGAGACTTGGGCGCTGATCACGATGGTCGTCTATGCCGTAGTGACTCATCTCCACTTGGTGAAACGCTGGAATAGTCTTTGGTTGTTCAATCTGGCATCCGTGATCGCGTTCGCTTCCGTGCTGATGACTTTCTTCGGTGTCAATTATTTCCTGAGCGGAATGCATTCATACGGTCAAAATGATAATGTGCATGGAATATTCACCTATCTTTATATCGCCTTGGGGGTAGTCATTGTCCTGGCTGTCCTTTCGTACAGGAGATGGAAGACGAAGGTGTGAAACATATATGTTTTGAAAACGAAACACCGGTGTTTTGAATGCGAAACATCTATGTTTTGAGGTTGAGAGAACTGATAACGAATAAAAAAATAGTACGAACACTTAAAATTAATTAGTCATGAGAACATTTAATCATGTCGGTATCGTAACGACAGAACAAGTAGAAGGGGCTATGTTTAACGAAGGCCTGAAAGTATGGTTGACAGACTATAGCAAAAGTCCGAATCGCATCGAATTCCTGAAATTCGAGGAAGGCAGCTGTCTGCCCGAACTGGTACAGAAACAGGGACACATTGCCTACACCGTTCCTTCTTTGGAGGAAGAGTTGAAAGGCAAGAAGGTGATCTTCGGCCCGGCCGTATGCGACGAACACCTGACGATCGCTTTCATCGAAGAAGAAGGCATCGCTATCGAAATCATGGAAATCAAATAATAACATTAATAACATACTTAAATAAAGGAGGAATATACCATGTCAGACATAAAGACAAAATTTATAAATGATCCCGAACAGATAACACCCGAATTGTTGGAAGGTTATGTATTGGCATATCCGGACCAGGTCAAGTTAGGTGGTGAAAACATCGTCGTACGTGCCAATCCGAAGAGCGAAGACAAAGTGGCTATCGTGACTTTGGGCGGTTCCGGTCATGAACCCGCATTGAGCGGATTCGTAGGCGAAGGTATGCTGGACTGCTCTGTCGTGGGCGACATCTTTGCCGCTCCCGGTGCACAGCGTCTGTTCCAGGCTTTGCAGCTGATGAAGCGTGAAGCCGGTATCCTGTTGGTTGTCCTGAACCACTCTGGCGACGTGATGAGTGCGAACATGGCTTGCCAGTTGGCAGAACGTGTAGGCATCAAGGTGAAACAAGTGCTGACTCACGACGATATCAGCGCCGGTATCGGTGCCGACATCAACGACCGTCGCGGCTTGGCCGGTTGTGTGCCTTTGTATAAAATATTAGGTGCTGCAGCCGAAGAAGGCAAGACGCTTGACGAGCTGGTCGAAATCGCCGAACGCTATAACAACAACGTCGCTACTCTGGCCGTTGCCATGCGCTCTTGTACGCATCCGCAGAATGGTGGTACGATCACCGACCTGCCCCAGGGCATCATGGAGATCGGTATGGGACAGCACGGCGAAGGCGGTGGCGGACAGAAACCGCTTGTATCTGCCGACGATACGGCTGCCGAGATGGTAGATCTGCTTTGCCAGCAGCTCAAGCCGAAGGCTGGCGACAAGATGATGCTTATCATCAACGGCGTAGGAGCGACTACCCACATGGAGTTGAACATCATCTTCCGTAAGGCCTACAAGGAACTGGAAGCCCGTGGCCTCCAGGTTGTCGTAAGCCGCATCCAGGAAATCCTGACCGTACAGGAACAGGCCGGTTTCCAGATGATCATGGCTATCCTCGACGAAGATCATATCGATTATCTGAAGAACAAACGTGCTGATGCACCTTACTGGACAACAATCGGTAAATAAACGAGATATGAAACAACTGACTATCGAAAACTTCAAGGCGATGCTCGACAACGCCTTGAAGAACATCAAAGAACGCGAAGACGAATTTTCTAAACTGGACGCCGTTATCGGTGACGGCGACCACGGTCAGGCAATCGTGACAGCCATGTCCGCTATCGTGGCTACGGCCCAGAAAGGAACGGAGTTCAAAGCCATGCTGAACGATATGGGTTTTGACGTCATGTTGCAGGTAAGCGGTTCCACCAGTACGCTGTTGGGGGCTTTCTTCTTAGGTATGAGCGACCATGCTTCCGGTACGGAACTGGATGCCGCCGGAGTGAAAGCCATGTTTGCCGGCGGTCTTGCCAACGTGCAGAAACAGACGAAAGCCCAGAAAGGCGACAAGACCATGATGGACGCCCTGATCCCGGCTGTGGAAGCGATCCAGGCATGTCCTTCGGACGATATCAAGGAAATCCTCGAAGCCGGAGCGAAAGCTGCCCTTGCCGGTGCTGCTTCGACCGTAGAAATGAAAGCCAACTTCGGCCGTGCCCGTAACTACGGCGAACGCTCCGTCGGTTATGCCGACAGCGGTGCTACCTCTTGGAGTTGCATGTTTGAATCGTTCGCACAAGCGCTTTGAGAAATTAAGAATTAAGAATTAAAAATTAAGAAAGGAAAAAAGCTATGGCAGATATGGATGGGTTCAGAGAAGCGAATAATTTCGGCTTCGGACAAACTTCCCAATTCGACAATTTTCATGTAAAAGGTGCGTCTAACTACTCTTGGGGTATGAAAGACCGCCTCTCTCGTATCTTCAACCCGAAAACAGGCCGTGCCGTCATGTTGGCATTCGACCACGGGTTTATCATGGGTCCGACTTCAGGTTTGGAACGTATCGACCTGAATATCGTTCCCCTCGTACAATATGCCGACTGTATCATGTGTACGCGCGGTATCTTGCAGACTTCCATTCCCGCCAACATCAACAAGCCCGTCTGCCTCCGTTCGGATGCCGGTTCTACGATCCTGACGGAATTGAACCGTAACGTTTTGATCGATATCGAAGATGCGATCCGTTACAATGCTTCCGCTATGGCAGTCATGTTCTCTGCCGGCGACGGCGAACAGGAAGCCATCACGGCAGCCAACCTGGTGGAAGCTGTCGATATGGGGAACCGCTATGGCATCCCCGTCATGGGTGTGACGGCTGTCGGCAAACAGATGGCACGCGACTCCCGTTACTTCGCACTCGCATCGCGCGTATGCGCCGAGAACGGTGCTTCTATCGTGAAGACTTACTACTGCGACGGTTTCGAAAAGGTAGCTGCCGCCTGTCCAGTTCCCGTTGTGATCGCCGGAGGTAAGAAACTGCCTGAAAAGGAAGCACTCGAACTCTGCTACAACGCCGTTAACGACGGTGCTGCCGGTGTCGATATGGGACGTAACGTCTTCCAGAGCGAAAACCCTGCCGCCATGATTCAGGCCGTACACGCTGTCGTACACGAAGGCTTGACACCGGAACAAGGTTTCGAAATGTTCAAGGATTTACAATAATGTGCTAATGGGTCAATATGCCAATGTACCAATGGAATGAATGTTCCATTTGGAGTATTTCACCGGCATATTGGCACATTTGCAAATTGATAAATTATTAGTTATGCATAAATTATTTACTTATCTCTGTTCCGCATTGTTGCTGGTAACCGCTACATCCTGCGAGAAGAAGACAGAAAAATTGCTGTTGGGTGGTTCCGGCTGGAACAAGATCGTGATCATCGATAAGAACACCAAGCAGGTAGAGTGGGAGCATCCCCTCGAAAAAGGTTGGGAATGCAACTCCGCTGTTGCCACTCCCGACGGGAATATCCTCTTTGCCTATGCCAGAGGTGCGAAGCTGATCGACCGCAACCATCAGGAGATCTGGAATATTGCCGCTCCCGATACCTGTGAGATGCAGACCGCCCGCGTGTTGCCCGACGGTAACTATCTTTTGGGTTGGGTAGGCCATCCGGCTGTCATCATGGAGGTGAGCCCGAAGGGAGAAATCCTGTCGCGTACCGAATATGAGACAGGCATCGAACATCCGCATGCCCAGTTCCGCCAGCTGAACAAGAATGCCCGCGGTAACTACCTGATGCCCCTCTTTGCCACTTCCGACGTGCGCGAGATCTCTCCGCGAGGCGAAGTCGTGAAGATCACCCGTCTCGAAGGAACGCCCTTCACGACATTGGCATTGGCTAACGGGAACCATTGGGTTGCCTGTGGTGACGGTCACTCCCTGATGGAAGTGAACCTCGACAACGGCGAAGTAGCCCGCCGTTACGGTGAGAACGATATCAAAGGCGCCCGCCTGTTCTTCGTCGCCGGCTTGCTTCCTGCAAAGGATGGCGGCCTGTACGTCTGCAACTGGCAGGGACATGACAAGAATGCCGTAGAGGCTAACAGCCCCCAGGTATTCGAAATCAATGATAAAGGTGAAGTGATCTGGAATCTGAACGATAACGAAAAGTTCGGTATGATTTCTACGATTAGCACGATCGAATAGGTCACTGGTTTCATCACGTTTTTTCAGGCACGGATTTCTTTGAAATTCGTGCCTGAATCATATCTGCCTATATCTTTCCCTTCCTGTGTCTCTTTGAAAAGAATAGTGACGCTCTCTATCCATGCAGATTCCCATAACAATAAAATGACTAAAAAACGTACGTTTTTTTTAGTCATTTTGATGGGGCAAATATACTTAAAATATTTGAAATTCACACATCTTCGTTTATTTTTTATTTTCCTGTCTGCCAAATATATCGAGTCTTTTGCACGCTATTTTCCGAAAGTCAATAGTTAACAATCTTTCGTAAATGGAATGACTAAAAGAAACGTACGTTTCTTTTAGTCATTTTGTAGACACTTAATCTTCATATGTCCAGACTGTTATGTCTTTTTCTGCTTTGGGACTGACGAGCTTTTGTGTGGAATGTATTGTTTGTTAAGTTGTTGTAAATCATATTGTTTCAAAAATAGGTTAACAGAGTGAAAAAATATATCCCGTTCTTTTGCCCGTTCTATCGGAAAGAGAAGGATAGACAATCTACTTATTTAGAAACAGTATAATTTTAGTATAAAATCGATATGATTTTGATAATGCTTGATATTCAATAAATATTATATATGATAAGATGTGCTATACCGCTTTCTAATCTATATATTATTTGATTTTTTTAGTTAGAGCAAAATAGAATTAATCCTTGATAATCATTGGATATTTATAATGATATCAAACTATTGATTATTAGGTATATAAAAAATTAAAAGGTTTGAATTTCAAATAAATTAACTATCTTTGTGCGCTCTTGGGAAAATATATATTCAGTGTATAAAAGCTGTTTGAACAGCTTTTATTTTGTGCTATATAGCACAAAATAAATAACGTGCAGTAACCCTTTTAATATTTTGTTAAGATATTTTGCTGCCAAAATCGATTTCTATTCGTTATTCCACTATTGGGACTGACGAACTTTGTTGTAGGGTAATAAATTCTTTAATTATATGAAAATCAATGATTTACTATTAAGATTAACGAAAGAGAAATACCTCAATCGCTGGATAATTTTTTTGATTGACCTGTTCCTTTCCGTCTTTTCGACCGTTACTTCTTTGGCTTTGGTCAGTTATATTCTGGATTGGAACTATACCGACCAGATCATTCTGACGGTTTTTCTGGCGTCGTTGTTCTGTAGCACTGCCAGCTTTCTTGTTTGCCAGACCTATAAAGGCATTATTCGCCATTCCGCCTTTACTGAAACCGGACGCATCGCCATGTCCTCTTCACTGAAAGTGGCGACCATCCTGCCGGTTCTTTTGTTTACGACCGGCCTTCTTTCCTTTCGCGGTTTCCTGCTGGGAAGTGTGGTGGATTTCTTCCTCACTTTTTTTATCCTGACGATATTCCGTGCTTTCCTGATCACGCTCTATACCTTTATGGTGAGCAGCATTGCATCCAACCGGAAAGACAAGCTTTTCATATTCGGGCATGAAGATTCTTCTCCCGCCCTATTGAACGATTCCTTTCTGCGTGAAAACTCATCCTATCAGGTGGAAGGCTTCCTCCGTTTCGGCCAGCGTGTCTCCATGCGCATCGGTTTGTATAAGGTCTATTTCATTACCGACCAAGAGGAATTCAGCCGTTGGGTGAACCGCTACAATATCAAGGCGATCCTCTTTACGGACTATAAGGCGGTGAAGGAAGAAAGCGAACGTCTGGTTCGTTTCTGCGAAAAAGAAAAAGTCCGTATGTTGCTCCTTCCTTCTTTGGACGAATTGAAAGGAGGCAAACTGAAGATGCGCGCCCTTCCCGAAGTCCGCATCGAAGACCTGTTAGGACGCGAAGAGATCCGTATCAACATGGAGGAGATCGCGGGTTCCCTGAAAGGCAAAGTCGTTTTGGTCACCGGAGCCGCCGGTTCCATCGGTAGCGAACTCTGTCGCCAACTCTGCCATTTCGGGCTGAAGCAATTGGTTCTGTTCGACAGTGCCGAAACCCCGATGCATAACATCCGGCTGGAGCTGGAAGAAAAATTCCCCGATGTCGAGTTTACCCCGGTCATGGGAGACATTCGCATGATCCATCGTGTCGAAAGCATCTATCAGCGTTTCCATCCCCAGTTGGTCTTCCATGCCGCCGCCTACAAGCATGTGCCCCTGATGGAAGAGAACCCCTGCGAAGCCGTCCATACGAATGTCTACGGTACGCGTAACGTAGCCGATATGGCAGTCAAGTACGACGTAGATAAGTTCATCATGGTCTCGACCGATAAAGCCGTCAACCCGACCAATGTCATGGGAGCGTCCAAACGTTTGGCGGAGATGTATGTGCAAAGCCTGAGCATCGCTATCAGCAAAGGCCGGCATTCCGGTAAAACCCGTTTTATCACCACCCGTTTCGGCAACGTGTTAGGCAGCAACGGTTCCGTCATTCCCCGTTTCCGCGAACAGTTGGCAAAGGGTGGCCCTCTGACCGTCACCCATCCCGACATCATCCGCTACTTCATGACGATCCCCGAAGCCTGCCGCTTGGTTTTGGAAGCCGCCTTTATGGGCAAAGGAAACGAAATCTTCGTCTTCGATATGGGAACCCCTGTGAAGATCGCCAATCTGGCACGCCGCATGATCGAACTGGCAGGCCTTGTCCCCGGCGAGGATATCGAGATCAAATATACCGGTCTCCGTCCGGGCGAAAAGCTCTATGAAGAACTGTTGGCAACGAAAGAAAATACATTGCCAACGGAAAACGAAAAGATCTACCGTGCCCAAGTCCGGGAATACGATTACGAAGACATCTGTACGGTCATGTCTCCCTTGATCGACCTCGCGATCAAAGTAGATAAAATGGGAACCGTCCGAATGATGAAAGGAATCGTGCCTGAGTTCAAGAGCAAGAATTCGGTATATGAGGCGTTGGACAAAGAATAAAATGTATATCTTTGTGGAAAAATCAAGATAAAGTGGACACTAAAACAATAAAAATATATATAGAAGAATTAGGGCCGATCCGTGATTCAGTGATAGAATTGAAGCCATTTATGATTTTTTCTGGAGAATCAGGAATGGGGAAAAGTTATACGGTTTTATTGGTTCATTATATATATAGAATTTTGTGTAATGCGGCTTTATCTTCTTTTTTTGAAGAAATAAAAGCTGATTATAATGCTTTGATTGATCAACATCCGGATGATAAAGAAGGACTTTTGTGTGAATTTTCTTTAAATCAATTTGAAGAGTGGGGGAATCGATCAGCCGTTTCATATTTAGCTGATATGTTGGGCGTATCAACTATGTCTGCAAAGATCTCGATAAAATTCGAAGGCATGGCAGATCATTACAAATTTACTTTTAAAAAGGAAGTTTTGGATGTTCTCGGTGGCGAAGTTGATTATTTTGAAAGTGTACACTTGAATAATGATCCCGGTCTTCGTTTGCCTAACCATTCTAAGAATTGGAATTCAATTCCTTTTGTTGTTTTGTTTCGTCACCATCTGCGAGAGATGTATCATATTACACAAAGTGATACTTTTTTGTTACCTCCATCGCGTGGTGCATTGATTAGTTTGTCGGATGTCGCCCGTTCATCCATTTTGGCATCTGTAGGCATGTATCGGGAATTTCTTACAGACTTTTCAAATTTGAAAGCTCGTAAAGCAGAAGAACAGTTTTTGATAGATCGTTACTCATCTTTAAGTTCAGATATGTTGCATGGCAATATTTCAATGAAAGACAATGATTTGTATTATGCACAGTCTTATGGTGAGATACCGATAACAGCAGCAGCTTCTTCTGTAAAAGAGTTGACTCCTTTTGCATTGATGTTACAAAAAGGGGTAGTTGGTGATTATTCTATTTTATTTGAAGAACCGGAATCTCATTTGCATCCGGAGATGCAAATAAAGGTTGCCGATTTATTAGCCTATATTTCATCGTATGGTGGTCGTATGCAGATTACGTCTCACAGCGATTATTTATTACGGAGAATTAACGATTTAATCCGTTTGGACATCCTTAAAAATCAATTGTCCGAGATTGATTATTTGGCTTTTTGTGAGAAGTATCATTATGATCCGAAGATAACTCTTCCATCGTCTCGGATAGGAGCTTATTTCTTTAAGCATCAAAAAGAGGAGATGGTTGAGATTGTTCCACAAGAAGTGGCTAAGGGTGTTCCTTTTGATACTTTTCGTGCTGTTTTGGATAATCAGTTGGCAGATAGTTCTGCATTGTTTGATAAAGTGGAAGAAATAGAATGAAGACTTTGATTGAACATTTTGATCTTTTATATCCGAAATATTCATCTGCTGCGTTTAGGAATTGTTGCGTGGTAAAGGAAAAAGAGAATGCTAAGGAAAATGCTTTTCTTGAGTTGAAAATAAATGGTATAGATGGATATGAGATTCCAAATATGGTAGTAAAAGATGTAACATCCTTTTATGCAAAAGCTCAGTCTCGTAACCCATTGAATCATGATTGTGACGGAATATTTTTTTCTGAATATTCAGGTAAGAAATTTCTTTTTTTTTGTGAACTAAAGAGTTCTTTTTCTTCTCAAGAAATACAAAAAGCTAAAGAGCAAGTTATAGGCTCTTATTTGAAAATGCATTCTTTGCTCAGTTTGTTGCAAGGGTATAGAAAAGATGAAATAGAAGTGCGAGGGTTGATTGTTTCATTCAAACCGGAAACGGAAAGGCTTCTTGCAATAGAAAAGAAAAGTGAAAATGACAGATCTTGTCGCTTTTGCACTCTTTTATATAATAGACAGAAATATGTAATGACAAAAATGGATTGTGAGAGATATTATAAACCTTTATGTATGCCGGATTTTACAATTTATTATGTTGGAGTTCCTGACCATCAGCAGAATTACATGATTAATTTTGACTCGTTGCTCATATAATTAACGACATCATTGTCTTGTGTGGAAATTTAATGAGGTGAATAATACCCTGCTCCTGTTTTTTGCAGTATTATCCGCCCTCTGTTTGACCGGAGGCTATTACGCTGATGGAATCTGTATCTGGCTGTCTTTCCTCACATTGTTGGTTTGGCCGATATTGGCAGTCAACCTGTTGTTGCTGGTAATACAATTATTCACAAAAAAGAAATGGAAATGTATGGTTCCTTTGCTGGCGATCCTGCTTCATGCGGATTATCTGTCAGCCGTTTATCAACCCTCGTGTTGGCATAAACCGGCTGTATCCGAACAAGAAGGAACCCCTCTGACCGTAGTCACCTACAACGCCAGCCATTTCTATTGGGACAGAAAGTACACCATGAACGAAGCCGCCGCTTATATCAAGCAGCTACAACCCGATATCATCTGCTTCCAGGAAGCTCCCGGTGACGGATATTACCATCGGGACAGCATCCGGTACGCTTTCGATTATGTACTGTATAAATATATCAGCCGGCGTACAGACCATTTACCGACTACGATCTACAGCCGTTATCCGATCCATTCGGTAAAAGCTCTGTATTATAGGAATTCCAGTAATATGTCATTAATAGCCGATGTAAGAATAAACAACCAATACATCCGCGTGATCAACAACCACTTCGAGACAACAAGCGTCAATGCCTATCGCGGTATCATTACCGCTCCCGGCAAGAGTTTGAAGATCCGTGCAAAGGCAGTCAAAGATTTGGTATTGAAAATGAAAAATAATTATCTGAAACGAGCAGAACAAGCCGATTCAATCCATGCCGAGATCGAACGCTCACCTTATCCGGTATTGGTTTGTGGCGACTTCAACGATACGCCCGCTTCTTATACATACCATCGGTTACAGGAAGGTCTGACAGATGGTTTCCGTGATTGTGGAAGTGGTTACCAATATACTTTCCGGCAGTTATACAAACTCTGGAGGATTGATTATGTTTTCTATTCGGAATCGTTGAAAGGTTATGAATGCTATTCTCCTGAAACATCTTATAGCGACCATAATATGGTGGTTTGGAAAGGAATAATGTGATAAAAATTTAAACATCTGAAATGAAAAAAAAGAAAGTCTTCATCATAGGAAATGGATTTGATTTGGATTTAGGTTGGAAAACTAGATATTCGGATTTTGCAAAGAGTTCGTTTTGGAGGCTTAGTGAAAATTATTCGTTTGTTGAGTTGACTGCTTTTTTAAAGCGTAAGGTCCAAACACATAAATGGTTTGATTTAGAAATGGCATTGCAAGAGTATGCTTCCGTAACTGATAGGTATATATATCCAAATAATAAATTTACTCGCCAAGAAGATTACAGGGTATTTGAAGAATTGACAAATAGTTTGATGGATTATCTTTCTGAAGAACAGCAAAAGCCAATTAATACAGATTCTATAGCAGCCAAAGTATTTCGGAGTATTATTGATAACGGCTATTTTACTTCTATTTATACATTTAATTATACCAATTTGGGGTTAATAGCAAAACAGTTGAATTTAGATGCTACTATTTCGTTTGAATACGTGCATGGCAGTATTGAGAAGAGAAGTGCTATTTTGGGAGTAGAAGATAAAACAGATTTGCGTCCAGGTTATTCATTTTTATATAAAACCTTTAATCGGAATTATGAATCTCACCATATTCAATATGATATGGCAGAAGCAGATGAAATTGTTTTTTTTGGACATTCATTAGGTCGGAATGATTATCACTATTTCCAACAATTGTTTAGAATGCAGAGTTCAGAAAACTTACAACGTGCTAATTCTAAGCGAATCACCATCTTTACTTACGATGATGATTCCAGAATTGATATTTTGGAACAGCTTCGCGAAATGAACGATAAAAACACTAATCTTTTGTTCAGCCAGAATGATTTTCAGTTCATTTGTACAAAATATGATATAACGGATAAAGAGCGTTTGAAACGTTTTTTTAATCATTTAGCCAAAGATAGTCTAGCAGAAGAAATTAGATATTCGCGAATTCATGTAAAATAATAATATTTAATCATCATATAATTATGAAAATTGCAGTAGCAGGAACAGGTTATGTTGGTCTTAGTATAGCGACTCTTTTGGCACAACATCATCAAGTAGTGGCTGTTGATGTCATTCCTGAAAAAGTGGACATGCTGAATCGTAAACAATCACCTATTCAAGATGAATATATTGAGAAATATTTGGCGGAAAAGCCGTTGGATTTAATTGCTACACTTGATGGTGCAACAGCCTATCAAGATGCCGAATTCGTGGTGATAGCTGCCCCTACCAATTACGATCCGGTCAAGAACTATTTCGATACACATCATATCGAAGATGTGATCGATTTGGTGTTAAGTGTCAATCCCAATGCGGTCATGGTGATTAAATCCACCATTCCGGTTGGTTATTGTCGTAGCTTGTATGTTAAGTATGCACGTAAAGGCTTTAAGAAGTTTAATCTGCTGTTTTCACCGGAATTTCTTCGTGAAAGTAAAGCACTCTATGATAATCTTTATCCAAGTCGTATTATTGTTGGCTATCCAAAAATAATTAGCAATGATCAATTTGGAGAAGAAAATGAAGCGATCAAAGCCATTGCTGATATCCCTGCACTGGAAAAGGCTGCCCATACATTCGCTTCTCTTTTGCAAGAAGGAGCTATTAAAGAAGATATCCCTATACTTTTTATGGGAATGAAAGAAGCCGAAGCTGTAAAACTTTTTGCCAATACTTACCTCGCCCTGCGTGTTAGTTATTTCAATGAATTGGATACATATGCTGAAGTGAAGGGTTTGAATTCACAAGCCATCATTCAGGGTGTAGGCTTAGATCCCCGTATCGGTACGCACTACAACAATCCGAGTTTTGGATATGGCGGCTATTGTCTGCCGAAAGATACGAAGCAGTTGTTAGCTAACTACCAAGACATTCCTCAGAATATGATGTCGGCTATTGTTGAAAGTAACCGCACAAGGAAGGATTTTATAGCGGATCAGGTATTGCATAAGGCGGGGTATTATGGATATAGCGACCGCAATGGTTTCAATCAAGCAAATGAGAAAGAATGTATCATTGGTATTTATCGTCTGACGATGAAATCGAATTCAGATAACTTCCGTCAGAGTGCCATCCAAGGCATCATGAAACGCATTAAGGCGAAAGGTGCAACGGTTATTATTTATGAACCAACATTAGAAGATGGAACAACATTCTTTGGCAGTAAAGTGATAAATGATTTGAGCTCCTTCAAACAACAAAGCCATACGATTATTGCAAATCGGTATGATGTATACTTGGAAGATGTTCTGGAGAAGGTTTATACGAGAGATATTTTTGGAAGGGATTGATTTAAAGGAGGAAACTTTAGAGGGCAACACTGACAATACTAATTTGATGGTTGTAGATAGTTGAATTTTAAGTTGCTTATATAGTGTAAGTTTGAATTTATTGACAAAAATGAAATATCAATTCTATGCAAGTATATTAGAAAACCGAATATCCCCACTTCTATTTAGTCTATCAAGTGAATATAAGTTCGATAAAGTAAGATTAATAAATGTCAGATAATTCAACAAATAATAAACGAATTGCAAAAAACACATTCTTCCTAACTATTAGGATGATATTTGTCACTTTGGTTTACATCTACACATCAAGAGTCATATTAAACGCTTTAGGTGTTGTAGATTATGGAATTTATAATGTTATAGGTGGTTTTGTTTCTATGTTTGGATTTTTAAATCTATCATTGGCTAATGGGATACAAAGATTTTATAATTATGAATTAGGAGCAAAAGGTACAGGGGCTATAACTCCTGTTTATAATGCTGCATTAATTATTCAAGGTGTTTTAGCTTTAGTTATTCTTTTGTTGTTAGAATCTGTAGGTCTATGGTATCTTTATTCCAAAATGGTTATACCTGTAGAAAGATTCCATATTGCTTTTTGGCTGTTTCAATTCTCTGTATTAACATCATTATTAACTATTATTCAGATACCGTTTCAAGCTGCAATAATGTCATACGAGAAAATGGATTTTTATGCAATTGTTAGTATTTTTGACGTATTGTTGAATTTGTTTATTGCATTAGCTATTCCGTTTGTGTCTTTGGATAAACTATTGATATTTGGATTATTAACTTTGATTCGAGCTGTCGTGATTTTTTGTATGTATTTCTTATTTTGCAAAAGGAATTTTACTGCACTCAAAATACAAGATAAACTAGATAAAGTATTACTGAGAGAAATGCTTTCTTTCTCTGGATGGAATATGTTTGGTTCATTTGGAGGAATGGTTAAAGATCAAGGTTTGAACATGATTTTAAACTTGTTTTTTGGTCCAGTAGTTAATGCAGCTAAAGGTATTGCAACACAAGTGGCTGGTGCTGTCCAAGGATTTGTTTCCAATATAAGTATTGCTGTTAGGCCACAGCTTACGGGTTCCTACGCTTCAGGAGATAAAGAAAGAGCATTTCGTATGATGTATACTTTATCAAAACTATCTTTTATCATTCTTTATATATTGTCATTACCCTTGATAATCGAAGTTGATTATGTATTGCATTTATGGTTGGGAGAAAATGTTCCTGATAATGCGAGTGCTTTTATTATAATATCTATCTTATTGAATTATTTAGGAAGTTTTAGCAGTTCTTTTTCTGCTATCATTCATTCTTCAGGTAGAATGAAATGGTATCAGCTCACAGGTGCTACATGCAATATTTTGGTTCTACCAGTTTGTTATATTTTTTTACTTAATGGCTGCTCACCTGTTTTTGCTTACTCAATAACCATATGTTTTGTAATACTTAATTTGATAATCACTTTATTTCTTCTTAATCGAATTGAAGGGTTAGCTGTGTTTGATTATTTAAAAAGAGTTATATTGCCGTTGATTTTTATTGTTGTTTCAACAATTATTATACCTATGATTCCTAATTACTATATGAATGAAGGATTTCTTAGATTAGTTGTAGTAACTATAGTTATATTTTTAATAATACCTATCTTCTTTTATTTATTTGGAGCTGATAAATCAGAAAAGAAAATGATTATGGGAATGCTTTCTAATATTAGAAAAAAAATATATTTGAATTTGTAGAAATTACAAAGAGTTTAATACTTAAAAATGTGAAAAGGAATATCAAGATTATACTATATTTGTTTAAACAGTTTCCGGATTTATGTAAAATAATCCTTGGATACTGTTTTAGAAACTTGTTCATAAAAAAACATTATTGGCTTATTCTTGAACGGGGAGTAGATGCGCAGGATAATGCTTGGCATTTTTTCAAATATGTTAAGAATAATCATCCAGATGTATTAGTGAAGTATGCAATCAAGAAAAGTAGTCCCGATTATTTTACAAATCTTGAGGGCTATCAGGATTGTGTCATAGAGTATGGTACTGTTAAATATTATTTTTATTTATTTAAAACATCTTTCATAATTAGTACTCATGTTAATACCGATATGCCAAGTTGGCTGAAAGGTAAACTTAAGAATACTTGTTTGATTCCCAAAGGTAAAGTTGTATTTTTACAGCATGGTATCATACATAATGATCATAAAGTTTTGCATTATCCTTTAACTAATATTGATTTGTTCATAACAGGAGCAAAAAGAGAATATGATCTTATTTCGAAGATATATGAATATCCGAAAGGATCGGGGATTATTCAATATACAGGTTTAGCTCGGTTTGATAATCTTTCAGATAATCACCCAAAGAAAAGAATTCTGATTATGCCTACGTGGAGGATGTCTTATAAAAACCTAAATGATTCACAGTTTATTAAGACCTCATTTTATTTAAATTATTCTTCTATTTTATCTGATCAAGAAATACAATTAAAACTGAAAGAAAAAGGATATGAGTTGGATTTTTATAATCATTTTGAATTTCAAAAATTTAATCATCTTTTTGAGTGTTTCGAGTCTAAGTATATACATATATTAAAATTTGGAACTAAGCGTGTACAAGATTTATTAAAAGATGCGAATTTGCTTATCACAGACTATTCTTCCATTTATTATGATTTTTTCTATATGAAAAAGCCTATCATTTTTTTTCTGCCGGATCAGGAGGAGTTTGGGGAGCAACAATATGGGAAGGATTTTGATGATCCAGCTGACTTTGGAATTGTTGCTTTGAATGATATAGAAGCAAAAAAATTAATATTAGATGCATTAGATTATGATTGTCCAATGGATATGAAGTATAAAAAATACTCAAATGAGGTTTTTCCTTTAGCTGATTCTTATAATTGTGAAAGGATTTTTAATGCAATAAATCAGTTAAAATAATGCAGAATCCTGATGGAACTAAACTATAAGATGTCTTTTAAGTCTTACATAGATTTTCAATCTTTTATGTAAAGAAATATTATTGATTTACGATTATTTAGTGAAGAAAAATATGAATCATGTAGTGATAATGGCAGGTGGAATAGGTAGTAGATTTTGGCCGTTAAGTACTCCAGAGTTGCCAAAGCAGTTTATTGATATTCTCGGTTGTGGGAGGACAATGATTCAGATGACTATCGATCGGTTTGAAGGAATATGTCCTTCTAATAATATTTGGGTTGTTACGAATCAAGATTATGTGGAAATTGTTAAACGACAATTACCGCAGGTTAATCCTAAACATATTCTTGCTGAACCAATAGCAAGAAATACAACTCCAAGTATTGCTTGGGCTTGTTGGCGAATTAAACAAGAGGATGTAGCAGCAAACGTTGTAATAACAGCTTCAGATGCTATTGTTTATAATCAAGTCGAATTTAGGCGAGTTGTTAATAATTGCCTGTTGTTTACAAAAAACAATGATGTTGTTGTAACTCTTGGCATTAAACCTACACGTCCGGAAACAGGATATGGTTATATTGAAACTAAGAAGTTGATAGATGGAGAAATATATTCAGTTAATGCGTTTAAAGAAAAACCGGATTCTGTAATAGCACAAATGTACTTTTCAAAAAAATATTTTTTGTGGAATGCAGGCATTTTTGTATGGAATATTAATACAATATCAAAAATGATTTCCGAGTATGTACCTTCAATTGCTAGGATTATGGATGAGATTCTCTCTACTGGAAATTTAACCGATCTTTTCCCTCTATGTGAAAAGATTTCGATAGATTTTGCAGTTATGGAACCTGCTGCAAAAGAAGGAAAGGTGTATTGTCATCCTGCGGACTTGGGATGGAGTGATTTAGGTTGCTGGACGTCTCTTTTTGGACAATTACCTAAGGATAAGGAAAATAATGCTATAGTTGGTAATATATTACTTCATGATTGTAAGAATTGCATAGTACATGGAAATTCTCAAAAAAGAATTCTGATTCAAGGACTTGACGGCTATATTGTATCGGAGAAAGATGGAAACATATTGATATGCAAATTGTCTGAGGAACAAAGAATAAAAAACTTTTTGTCATAGTTATGATGTTGAAATCTATTAAATTTACTAGCTTGATTTATTATATAATTCTACTAGTTGTTTTGGTTTCTTGGACAAAGGTGGAAAGTCTTCCACCTTTACCTTTAAGGATGGTTTATATGTTGGCTGTTATATTTCCTCTATGGATAAAAAAAAGTTTACTATTTCCTCAAGTCTTTTTCACGTTTGTTATTATATCTGCTTCATTGCCTGCTGTTTCATATATGCCAGTTGACTCTTTGTATATATTAATAGTAAGTATAATATCATATCTCCTTATTAATCCAAAATTTTCAAATATTAGGTTGCCATCTTCCTTTATTGTGTTAACTGTTCTTTCTCTTGTAATTGATGGTATATTTTCTGCTAATTGTATGTTATCTTATGCTCTTATGTGTGTGATGCTGATAGCTCGTTTTATTCCAAAGGATAATGAAACTATTTTGAAAAGTTTTATTGCGGTTTTTGTATTGGTATCTTTAGTCCTTTCTTTTGAATTTGTTCTTTTGGGTAAAAGATTTGTACAGAGTGTTGCTACACAAGTAGGACAATTAGATAGAAGTGGTTGGACGGATCCCAATTATTTCGGTTCTATAATTGGCTATGGAGTCGTAACTTCTAGCATAGCACTATTCAAATGGCAAAAAATGAAGAAAAAATATAGATGGTTTTTGTTAGGTACAATTATTGTATCTTTATATACAATATTGATAACAGCATCAAGAGGTGTTTTTGTTGCTTTAGCTATTTCAATGTTATTCTTAATACTGTTTTCTAATATATCGAAAAAAAGGAAATTAGTATATTTAGGTAGTGGAGTTTTCATTGTTTTTCTTTTTTATGCTTTGGGAGTATTAGACTTGTTGTTGTTAAGGTTTCAAAGTGATGCAGGAGATGCTGGAGGAAGAATGCAAATATGGATGCCAAGACTTAATAGTTTTTTTAGTGATTCTAATATCTTCGAATTGTTTTTTGGAGTGGGAACAAAACAATCTTTATTTGTTGGAACTTATAAGTTGCTAGGGTCTCATAATGATTATATAGCAATCGTGGTTCGTTATGGAATTGTGGGATTATTATCTTTGTTAACACTTATTCTGTCACCTATAATTAAAGCAAAGCGAAATAAAGGATGTGTTATTGCTGCTGTAGTATATATTTCTGTTTGTATGTTCTCTATCGAACCCTTTTCTGCGGGGCAGTGGAGTTTGTTATGCTTTTATTTATTTATAGTAATACTTAGTCAATTAAATCATGAAGAGGTTAAAATATGATATAAAAGAAATTTGTACAATTCCACCTCCTTACGGAGGAGTGACTGTTTATGTTAAACGATTGATAGAACAGTTACAAAAAGATGGATTTAGTGTGGGAGGATATTATTCAGAATCATGTGTTGATGGAGAGATTATATCATCGTCTATGTATGATAAATGGACTTGGATGCAGACAAGTTTATTCCCAATTAAAGTATGGAAATATCTGTCAGAAGTCCGTAATTATAAGATTGTTCATTCTCATTTCAGTCTTGAAGGTATGGTCTATCTTTGGGCGATGAAGTGTTTGGGTCGTAAAAAGATTATTGTCACAATTCATAATTCAATGAATAAGTCTTACTATTTGAATACTAATAGAATCAATAAATTCTTTTTAAATAGAATGCTTAAATCTGACAAGGTGACTTGGATTACTGTTAGTGAACAAGGGAAACAGCAGTTAATGTCTTTTCCGATAGTACCTGTTAATCCTGTTTTTGTCATTCCGCCTTATATTCCTTATTCAGAAAAGACATATCTTCCTCTTGCTGATGAAATGCAATCTTATCTTTCGTTGCACGAAAAGAACATAGCTTTTTATGGGCATAGTTTTATGTTAAATGAAGGAGTAGATGTATATGGTTTTCAAACTGTCTTGAAAATGTATGCATCTGTCTTGAAGAGCACATCTCGTAACATAGGATTTGTTTTATGTCTGGCTGATTCTTCTAATTCAGATAGGATAAAAGAACTTCATGTTTATGCCGGGAAGCTTGGTATAGACGATAAAATATTTTGGCAAATAGGAGCAATAGACAATATCATAACCTTATGGCGTAATGTGGATATTTATGTGCGACCGACTTCTACAGACGGAGATAGTGTTGCAGTAAGAGAAGTAATAGACGAGGGTACAATTGTTATTGCAAGTGATGTATGTGTTCGCCCAGAAGGAGTTATTGTTTACAAATATGGAGATGATGAAAGTTTTAATTCAGCAGTAATTGCAAATCTTAATAGGAATAAAGATATGGTGAGTCCCAATTATCAGTTCTATTATAAAATGAAAGAAATCTACCAATCATTATTAAGTCATTAATTTATGAAAATAGCATATTTGACTGCTTATTTAGGCAAAGAGTTTATGGAACGTTATGGGAAAGGAAAGAAATTTGCCCTTTCAGGTCCATTAAAATCTTTGGGTATAGCTCGAGGAATGATGTCCGCTGGCCATGAGGTAGTAATTTATAGTCCTGGTGTGACTACTTGTAATATGAAAATACCTGCTTTTGTTGAATATGAAAATTATCCGGAAGGAAAATTGACAATAAAATATTGTGATATTCTTTCAAAGAGAAGATGTGATCCAATAAATCAGCTACGTATTGCAAAATGTCTTAAATCGGAACATCGTAAAGAGCAATTTGATGTTGTTGTATATTACAATATCACATTAGCTGCGGCGATTCTTGTCAAGAGCCTTGATAATTGCTTAAAGGTGTTGGAATATGAAGATAATATTTTTAATAAAGCACTTGTTGGTGATAGAAATAATTTCGTATGGATAAAAAGAAAATTGTATAATCGGATTATTAGCCGTACAGATGGAGTAATGGCAGTTTGTAATGGTTTAATGCTGCCAGAAATTCAGCATCGTGTTTTAACTCCTGGAATTATTAATGAAGAGGTTGTAAATAATGTTAGTACACGTGTCAATAAGTTAAAAGAGGGAAAGTTGGTTACGATTATATTAACAGGAGGAATTCATTATAGTAAGGGGGGAGATCTTTTAGTAAAAGCAATGAAGTATATTAAAACTCCTTGTGTTGTTAAAGTATATGGTAATTGTAATTTGGATGATAATTTTAAACAATTGATTAAGGAAGTCCCTTCCATTCATAAATTTGAATTTAATGGCTATATGCAACATGCTGAACTGATCAGTACTTTGGACAGAGATGCGGATATTCTGATTAACACAACTCGTAGTATGGGGGTAGGAGCACAAGCCGCTGGTTTTCCATTTAAAATGATGGAATATGCAAGTACTGGTCGTCCAATTGTTAGTAGCGAAATTGGTAAATTGGATGATAATTATAATAGCTATATCTCATATTACGAGGGTGAAACTCCAGAAGCTATTGCGGCTGTGATAGAAAATGTTATAGTAAACTATGATGAAAAAGTCAATCTAGCTCTTAAGTTACAAAAGAGGGTTCTTCAAGAATATACTATTGATGGCATCGGAAAGAATTTGAATGCTTTTTTTAAATCTATGCAGAAATGAATAGAGATAAGTGGAGAAGTAATCGTATAATTCGTACTATAATATTCCGTTGTCGTAGTTTCATGGAGAAAAGAAGTTTCTCCAGGGGACGAAATAATAAAATTTTGAATAAAGGAGTTAGGGTTACTTCTCGTATTCAGATTGATGGTGAAGATAATGTCGTTTTTTGTGAAAACAGATCGGTCTTGTATAATTGTTTGGTGAAAATTAAAGGTAGAGGTAATAGGATAATTCTTCGTGAAGGAGCTTACCTTTCTGGAGTGGAGCTCTTTGTTCAAGATAATGAGTGTACAATAGAAATTGGTAAAAATACTTTTGTAGGACATCATACCCACTTGGCTTGCACAGAAGACGGTAGTATTTTACAAATTGGTGATAATTGTATGTTATCGTCCTATGTACAGCTTAGAACAGGAGATAGTCATTCCATATTGAATGCAGATGGGAATAGAATTAATCAAGCATCCAATGTAATAATTGGAAATCATTGTTGGCTTGGAGAAGGTTGCAAAGTGCTTAAAGGGGTATCTTTGGGAGAGGATGTTATAGTGAGTACTGGAGCTATCGTGACTAAATCTTATGATTCTAATGTGCTTCTTGGTGGAGTTCCTGCTAAAATATTAAAGCAAGGTGTAAATTGGGATGCTAACAGATTATAATTGTGGATTACAATGGATAATAATATACAGATTAAACGACTAACAAATGGGCCAAAACATCATTTATTTGGTTTTCATGATTTATTGATATCAAATGGAAATAATGATAAGTTTTTATCATTAGAGGTTGATACGATCAATCGTCCGCCACTTCCGTGTGAGTTATTTGGAGTAGGTTATGTAAAAGAGGGACGATATTTGCGAATCGGAGAAACTACAGCTCTTAATTATCCGCAAGGTGCAAGACAACAGTGGGTAGGTGAAACAGACTATTTTACTGTTAATAATCGTGTTGGTGATATTTGGGGCACAGACCTGTATGATACTGACTCAAATCAATTAATTGATCGTTTTGCTGCTACTACTCATATGTTGAGTAAAGATGGAAAATATGCTTATGGTCTTGATTATGCACGTCTTTTTCGTTTGGGAGGCTATGGTTATTGTGGGATTGATGATAAAGGAGCTAATGATGCTGTCCCCATGGATTCTGGAATAACCAAGATGAATTTACAAACTAAGGAAATTTCTCTACTTGTAAGTGTTAAACAGGTAGCAGAATGTGGGGTTAAATCGATAGCGGGCATTTCACATCATTATCTTACCCATCTATGTTTAAATCCATCAAATACTCGTGTGGCATTTCTTCATAGGTATTTTATGTCTGATGGAGGTATGATGACTCGCCTAATGACGGTTGGAGTAGATGGTACCGAACTCAGATGTTTAGCTCAAGGTTTTCTCAGTCATTTTGATTGGCAGAATGATGACACTATTTATATCTTCGGTAGAGCAAATAGTTCAATAGATGCCATTAGAAATAATCCTATTTTAAGCCATCCATTGATGCAAAAGCCTATGCGATTAGCCAAAAAGGTAGTTAAGTCTATTCTTAATTATGGTAGCGCAGGAGGAGTTGTCAACTCTGGAAAAAGTTTTCTTCTGATAAAAGATTCTGAACAACCTGCTATTACTCCTTTTGCCCAAGGCTTAATTGTTGAAGATGGACACCCGATGACTAATCCATTGAATAGTGATTGGTGTGTAAATGATACTTATCCAAACTCTGAAGGCATTAGAACTTTAATGTTATACCAATTTAGTGAGAACCATAGAATAGACTTGGGGCTATTTAAAATGATATTTGACAGACCGGATATGTCTTTGAAAGATAATTTTTTTGAAAGAGTGGATCCTAAGATTTTGAGTAGCATTACTCCTGAAGATTTGGCTTTTACAAGAAGTGGGTTGCATTGCGATTTGCATCCACGTTGGTCAAGAGACGGACGGTGGGTGTTATTTGATTCTATTCATGAAGGTACTCGTCAATTATATGCTGTTGATGTTAATAATTTGATCAAATAATAATATGAAGCTTTGTTGCATTTTTAATATACCTTCACTTTACAGAGAGAAAATCTATAAAGAAATAGATAAAGAATATGATTGTGAATGGTATTTCGAAGAAGAAGACAATGATATTAATGTATTCGATATAAAAGAGCTCCATCAAGCTTCTCTGCTTGAACATCGTAAGTTTCTCAGTCGTTTTTATCAAATGAAGGGGTTGATTGGCAGATTATGGAAACGTAATGATTTTGATGCTTATCTAATGATTGGTGCACCCATGTGCATCAGTATTTGGATTCTTTGTCTATTATTGCGAATATTCTATCCATCAAAAAAAATATATTTTTGGACACATGGTTGGTATGGAAAAGAGTCAAAATCTGAAGCAATTGTTAAGAAGGCTTTCTTGAAATTAGCTCATGGTTTATTTTTATATGGCAACTATGCCAAGGAACAATTGGTCTCTAAAGGTTTTAAGTCAGAAAATCTGCATGTGCTTCATAATTCATTATCATACGATGTTCAATTGACTTTGAGGAATAGTATTAACGAGTCTTCCGTATATAAGGAGCATTTTAATAATGACAATCCTGTTATCGTTTTTATAGGTAGACTTACTCCCATTAAGCAGTTAGATATGCTATTAAAAGCTATAAGTAAATTGACAAAGGCAGGGAAAAAGTTCAATCTTGCTTTGATAGGTAATGGTTCGATGCGTCAGTCGTTGGAGCAATCTGCAAAAGAGCTGGAAATGATTGATAAGGTGTGGTTCTATGGAGCTTGTTATGATGAAAAAGTAAATGCTGAATTGGTTTATCATGCTGATTTGTGTGTCTCTCCTGGTAATGTAGGTTTGACGGCAATTCATTCAATGATGTTTGGAACTCCTGTTATTACCCATAATAATTTTGCTTATCAAATGCCGGAATTTGAGGCTATACGAAGAAGTGAAACAGGAGATTTTTTTGAACAAGGCTCAATAGATTCCTTGGCTTTATCTATTGAAAATTGGTTTGTCAATAAATCCGGTAAGAGATTGGAAGTAAGAAATGCTTGTTTCAAAGAAATTGATGAGCAATGGAATCCATATTTTCAAATGAAAGTCTTTAAATCTGTTCTTAGAAAATGATAGATATAGTACTACTCTTTAAAAGGTTATATAATAAGATATACATGCCCTATTATAAAAAGAAATTTGGTAGTTGTGGCAAAAATGTATTCTTTTCCCCTTTGGATAGCGTCTTCTTTTATAAGAATATGTATTTAGGCAATGATGTTCATATTGCATATCATGCGGATTTTATAGCCTCACGAAGTAAAATAGTAATTGGTAATCATGTTGTATTTGGGCCTCATGTGAGCATTCGAGGAGGAGATCATAGAACTGATGTGGTAGGAAGGTTTGTTGATACGATAGGTGACGATGAGAAGCTTTCTGAAAATGATCAAGATGTTATTATCGAGGGTGATAACTGGATTGGAATGAATACTACTATCTTAAAAGGAGTTACGATAGGAAGAGGTTGCATAGTCGCTGCCGGAGCTGTTGTCAATAAATCAACTCCACCTTATAGTATAGTAGGTGGGGTACCGGCTAAAATATTACGAATGCGTTTTACAGAAGAGCAAATAAAGGAACACGAAAGAATATTATACGGAAAAGAATAGGACTATGCCCAAATTACTTCAAATAAATAGTGTGGTTAACACAGGTTCTACAGGTCGTATTGTTGAACAATTAGGTTTATTTGCAATATCCCAAGGTTGGGAGAGTTATATAGCATTTGGTAGAGAAGCACGAGATAGTAAATCTCATTTAATAAAAATAGGATCGTCATTAGAAGTTTATACGCATGCAATTGCAACACGTTTTTTCGATCTGCATGGTTTAATGTCTAAGTGGGCAACTAAAAGATTTTTAAAGAAATTAGACGTGCTTAAACCGGATGTGGTTCACATACATAATCTTCATGGATATTATGTTAATTTCCCAATGTTGTTTAAATATCTCAAGGCGCATGATATCCCGACAGTAATCACAATGCATGATTTTTGGCTCATGACGGGGCATTGTTCATCTATAAAGAACATTTGTGACAAGTGGAAAACGGGTTGTAATCATTGCCCGATGTTGAGCCAATATCCGTCATCCATGTTAGATCGGTCAAGATCTAATTGGAGATTGAAAGCAAGTTTGTATGCAGATCTACCTAATGTAACATTACTTCCGGTATCAGACTGGCTTAGTAGGTATGTTGCTTTGTCTATGATGAAGTCACTGAATAGACAAGTTATTAGCAATGGTATTGATACGAGTTTGTTTAAGCCATACGTTGCTGAACATTCGGTGGTGTCAGGAGTTAATTGGAGCAAGTTTTCAATAATGGTTATTGCAACACGCTGGACGCAAGCGAATGGTTATAAAGATATTATTGAATTAAGTAAACGATTGCCAGTGGACTGTCAAATAGTAATGGTTGGACTTAATGATGAACAATTGAGGGAAATTCCAGCAAATATTGTAGGTTTTAAGAAGATAGAAAATTTGAGCCAGTTACAGGAATTATATACTAAATCGGATGTGCTGTTCAATCAGAATAAAGATGTGACATTTGGATTGGTTACAGCAGAAGCAATGGCTTGTGGTACTCCGGCAATAGTTCTAAAGGGTACAGCAGGAGAGGAGATAGTTGATGAGCGTACAGGATTTGTCGTACAAGATTATTATCAAGTGATAGATATTATCCCGAATTTAAGGAAGTTGAATAAGGAAAATATGGCTAAATTATGTAGAGAGCGAGTGTTGCAAATGTTTGACTCTCGTAAACAATTTCAGAAGTTTTTGGATTTGTATAACCAATTGTTACAAAATAGAAAAAATTAGTGATAATGAGATCACTTATTATTTCATTGAATTTTAATCCGGGACATGTTAGTCATATGCTTGCAAGTTATAAGCAATGTGAAGATCTGGGTTATGAATCAGTTTATTACGTTAATAAAAAGTTCGTGCCTTTTTTACCACAAAAAAATAACTTGAGCCTATTTGGTGGAGATAATTGTCCGAAGGCAGATTTGGCGATATTCTTATTTCCAAGTGAAAAAAATTTACCTTTGATTTGGAAATTAAAAAGAAAGGGAACAAAAATAGTATATATTTTTCATGAGCCATTAGCTCCTTTGTCAGTTTACAAGAATGCTGGATTCTCAGCTAAATATCTTGCAAAACTTTGGGTAATTGATCATATAAGTGCTTTGATTGTTAAGTGGAGTGATATAGTGTTGATACCTTCTCATAAGGCTGTGAAGTATTATGAAGATAATTCTCTTTACAAGAATAAGAATTATTACTATTTGCCATTGATGTATTCTGATGAAAGAGAACAAAGACATAAGCAATTATTGAAAAAGAATTTCAGCTATATAGGTACAGTTGCAGCCGATCACTCTTTTCAGGAATTCTTGGAATTCGTAGAGTGGGCTGTTGAAAATAATAGATTGAAAGCATATAACTTTCTTATAGCAACGAAGAGTGAATTTGTAGTTCCTGATTCATTAAAGAATCATTATAGAGTTTTTATTCATAAGGGACAACCAATGACAGATGAAGAGATTAATAGATATTACGCTAGTTCATTTGCGATTTGGAATGCTTATGCTCGTACCACTCAAAGTGGTGTTTTAGCTAAAAGTTTTATGTTTGGAACTCCTGCAATAGTCCTAAGAAAAAACATGAATGAGTTTACTCACGATGGAGCTAATGTTGTTGTAATAGACAATAATCAGGATAAAGAACAGATTGTGAATGCATTGATGCGTATAGCTGATAATATTGATAGTTTTTCGTCAGAGTGTCGCAAAGAGTTTGAAAAATCATTTTATTATAAAGTATATAATAATCTATTTAGAACGATTTTAAAATTGTAGATTTTAATGCATTGATTTTTTGTATGTTAATTATATTAGGAAACGAATTTATAAGGGATGGCCAATCTCTTTGTATAAGTCGTTATTAGTGCAATGAGACGAAATCTTAAAAATCTTTGGATCGTAACTGAGTTATTCCCTCCCGATGAGACCTCTACGGCCTATATTTTAGGAGAAATTGCTAACGCTTTTGTAAACAAGTATCAGGTGAAGGTGATTTGTGGTCCGGAGATTTATGACAAACGTAAGCCTTTGGATAAGGATAATAAAATAAGTATTTGCAACCAGTTATTACTCAATATTTTGTGAGTTAT
>ULVY01048858.1_pt1 | contig 56362 bp, 61 predicted proteins | sample 1959861 | NCBI WGS metagenome assembly ULVY01 (sample SAMEA4835798, study PRJEB28245) | human gut metagenome | biome: gut microbiome; material: fecal sample | place: Denmark | collected 2008
ATAGGATCATCCGGCGACTATGCCAAGATAGGATCATCCGGAGACGATGCCAAGATAGACAGCACAGGCGAAGGCTGTGTCATCATGTGCGCAGGTATTAACTCTGTAGCAAAAGCCTCAAAAGGATCATGGATAACATTATCCGAATGGTCTTATTCTGATAAAAAGAAAAGATATATCCCCGTTTGCGTAAAAACGGAATTTGTTGATGGAGAGAAGATAAAGGCGGATACATATTACAAATTAGCTGGAGGGGTATTTAAAGAAATACAATAGTCCCAAGGCATTGCTTATCGGAGGATCGCATGAGAGACATCTACATCAAAGACCCCGACGGCGAACCGGAATACGACGGGGAGGAAGACAACGAGGAATATGAGGAGAGCATGGAAGAGCTTAGGTTCCTGTGCGATTCATATAATTGGTAACACCTACCCTTACGAGGTGCAACCCCGACCCAGACCGGCAACCGATATCCTAGACAAGTGGTAGGCCATGACGATATCATTGGCCCGGTGGAAAGGGACACGGTAGTGAGGGAAGGGCGGCCGATGGTCTTAGTCCGGGTTCGACTCCCGGAGGCTGACGAATTTAAATGCACGATAACATGGACAAATCAGAAGAGATTGACAAATTAGCGATAGCGTTGGCCAAGTTCCAAGGATCGCTAGAGCAACCAAGCCTCAATTCCGAGGTCAAGGTAAGGACTAAAACGGGAGGAGAATACAAGTTTAAGTATGCGAACCTATCCGAATGCAAAAGGGCGGCGAAACAGCCATTAGCCGACAATGAACTTTCAGTATGTCAGCTAATAGAGGATGATTACTCTATCCGGACCATACTGCTTCATTCCTCCGGTCAATGGATATCGTCCAAGGTAAGGATGCCATCCAATACGGCGGACGCTCAATCCATAGGATCGGCCATCACGTACGCCAAGAGATACGCCTTTTGCGCCATCCTAGGCATCGTGGCTGACGATGACGAGGACGCTAACATAGCGAGCGGTAATACCGCCCAAAAGGAGCAGCCTAAAGAGCAGCCTAAAAAGGCTAACTCCAACGAGAAGAAAGAGCTTACGAGAGATCATATAAATAATGAGAGTGCCATGGAATCCATATCTAAGTGGATATACAAGAACGAGAAGAAGGCCAAGGAATCCAACCAGTCTTTCTCCGTGGAGAGCCTTATAAACAAGTCCTACATCGTCGGAAAGGTGGAAATGGAATCCATTATCGAGATATACAACAACTATAAAATAAACAATAACCTGTCATGAGCAAAGAACTAGAGCTAAGCGGCAAGACCCCGCTAACGAAAAGCGATATCGAGGCTTTATCCATAGACCTTTTGAACCCGGTACTGGAAGGCGAGGTAGATCCCGTATCACACGTCGTCAAGTTAAAGGCGATGCAAGAGACCATCAAGAGGACGCTGGACGATGACCGGATGAAGGACGCTGTCCTTTCCGAGATCGAGAAATACGGGAAGGAGCGCTCTTGGAACGGGGCCACGGTCAAGATAAAGGAGACAGGCGTATCCTACGACCACTCCAATTGCAATGATCCGGTCTACGCTAGGCTGATCGAGGAAAGGATGCTTCTCGATGCCAAGATAAAAGAACGGGAGGCGTTCCTGAAGACGGTGCCGGATAATACCACGGTCATTGATGACGAGACCGGAGAGATATACACGATCCATCCGGCGATACGGATGGCTAAGATGTCATATTCTATAACATTCAACAAAAAATAATCCACGCATGCCGTGGCTACGGGACGGTGGTTATCCCCTCCGTAGCGAATAACCGACCGCCCCGCTTATAAATCTAAAATTTAAAATCATAAACATTATGGCGAATTTATACGGCTCAATCTGCTTGAGCGACATACCGAAGGAGTTGATGAAAAAAGTAATGACGGCCAAGGGAGAGAAGATCTTCCTCAATATCTCGATCGGGGAGAAAAAAGAGCCTGTCACGTTCGACAACCGCACCTATACGCATTATGTGTCTTGCGCCCCAAGGAAAGAGGAGCGAAAGGAAGGCGTTTATTATGGCATAGGTGACTTGATGGAATCCACGTTCAAGAGCAACATCCCCTCACCGGAGGATATCAACAACGCCCCATCGGTCGATGATTCGGATCTCCCCTTTTAATCATGGAACTATACTTGCTCAACACCGCCGGCGGATTGAGGCCATGCTATGATTCCGACTATGACGAGAAGAAAAAACTCAAGCTAGGTAAGATCTACAAGGCCAAGATAACGCTGGCACGGAACTACGACTTTCTGAAAAAGTATTTCGCCTTGATAAATTGCGCATGGTCTTACCAGAACGAGAAGACCACGGCGCATTTCAAGGAGAGCGTGGAGTGTTTCCGGAAGACCGTCGAGATCGCCGCCGGGCATTGCGATACGGCCTATAACATATCACGTAAGGAATGGATAGAGGTCCCGAAGTCGATAGCCTTCGACAAGATGGACGAGGCCGAGTTCATGGATCTCTACGAGCGTGTGAAGGACGTGCTTTTCTCGGTATTCCTTCGTGATATATCCGAATACGATTTCATGAGAAACCTTTCGAATTTTTAGTCATGAGAAAAAGTGACAGGCCTCCAAATTATCTTATAGATAAGATCGTGAGGCATACCAACATTATTATTACCGCTCCTTATGGCAGCGTCAAATACATGGATGCTGCCAGACTCCTTAAAAAGGAAGTCAAGAAGCTGGAAACCTATAAGAAAAATGAGAGATCTTAAATACTGCCTCAATGAGGCATGCTCTAAAAGACATTGCCTCTGCCATCAACGGCAAAAACATTGGAAAGACCCGTCTAAAAAAGATGGGGAAACTGTAAGGACGGAATCGGCCTTACTTGACGGGAACACCCCTTGCAAGGGGTATGTACCACAATACGAAAGAAGAAAATACAATATTAAATATTAATGATATGGGAAAGAGAAAAGAAGGTTCTTACAACTTTGACAAGAACGTACAAATGTTTTTGGCTTGCGCAAAGGACGATAACCGTCCCGCAATGGAATGCGTATATTTCAAGGGAGATTGGGCCTACGCCAGTGATGGATATATTATCGTCAAAAACAGGATATCCGAATGCTCAAACCTTGACGAAGCCATGATACAGGCGTTAGACGGCAAATTGCTGCATAGTCTATTTTTTAAGGACATGTTGAAATATGATGACATCCTTATCTCTGATGACGGAATAGAGTGCCATAAGAAGAATGACAAGGCGTTCTTCTATTTCGCGGATGAGAACTTAAAATATCCAGACGCAGAGAAAGTGATACAAAATTATCTGGCAAAACCCAGCGTTCCGCTTCCTCAAATATCCTTTAACATGGGCTTATTCGACATAATGAGGAAAGCTTTATATGAATGCGAACGATGCACGGCTACTTTCAAGGGCGTTAACGATGCCATCATTTTTGACAGCATGGTAGAAGACGTAAGCAGTATCGGATTAATCATGCCTTTATACAATGAGGCACTAAACCAACAAATATGAGAAATTTTATCAACAAACATTGGGTATTGATATTGGCCATAGCCTTTATTCCGGCAGGGAACAGAGTTTTTAACCATGTTGACGCATGGCTAGGAATAGTCATTATGTTAACTAGTTCATTATTTATAATTTACAAACTATTTAATTTTATCAAGAATGAAAAGGACAAGTTTTAAGTTTTTTACTATAGCGATAATCGCTATGGTATTTTTATCCTCTTGTGAACGTGTAGCACCTAATTACGCTGGGGTATTGATGGAAAATTACGGGAAACAAGGGAAGGAGGATTTCAAGGTCGTATCAGGCAGGGTTTCAACTTGGGAATGGGGCACGGAATTATTTCAAGTCCCGCTATTCGACCAACGAGGCGAGTTCGGAAGCCCTGTCACGTTAAAAGCCGCAGACAATACGGAGTTTAACGCACGCCCCACTTACTCCTACAAGGTTATCAAAAACAGGGCAATAGACGTTGTTTTCGATAACAAGCACATAGACAAGGCCGATACGGAATCAGGCAAAGACGGTTTCATGCAATCATTGGAGGATAACATACTAGAACCTCGCATCTATGACCTGATCAAGGAGGAAAGCCGTAAACATAAGACCGACAGCTTAATGGCTGATGGAGGTTCGCTTCTTTTTGAGAAACGCCTTGAGCAGATTGTAGATAAGGAATTCGAGAAAAGAGGTCTTCAATTACTCACATTCTCGGCGCAATTAGAGTTTTCCAAGGCGGTTCGCGAGAAAATTGATAGTAGGAATGAAGTTAACACCAATATTTCGGTTTTAGACCAGCAGATAGCGGAGCAACGGAAACGCAACGAGTTGGAGCAATTGAAAACGGAACAAGCGTTAATCACCTCGAGAGGATTGACTAAAGAAATTCTTTATAAGCAGTTTATCGACAAATGGGATGGTCGTACCCCCATTTATGGAGCGATACCCGATTTAATAAAGATTCAGAACTAAGGATATTAATATTAGAGTGTGTTTTTCATGGTATTAGATTTAGTTTTTATCCCCGCCGTCCGTGAGGATATGCGGGGATTTCGGGCGGTAAGTATTCCGGGATGAAACGTTACGGAGTGCGCATGACGTAAAGAGGCCGGTTCGATCCCGGCACCGTCCACCAACAACAAATAACAATCATGGATTTCGGTAACGACATTCCGGATTACGATCCGGACGATTTTGACAATTACGATTATGAGTGACATTTTTCAAAGCCTGTTATTATCCTTCGGGGTGATAACGTTCATATTCGCTATCCTAGCGATAATTTTTATTGTATTAATCTTGATAGACGACAAGTACAAATGAGGAATATCGAATCACAGACCCAGCAAGCTTGCGTCAGATACTTCCGTCTCCAATACCCGAGATACGCAGGATGCTTCTTTAGCATCCCGAACGGAGGACGGAGGGACACGGTAACCGGGGCTATACTGAAAGCGGAAGGGGCATTGGCCGGGGTCGCCGATCTGTTTTTGTCAGTCCCAAATAACGTCCATCACGGTCTGTACGTGGAAATGAAGACAATAAAAGGCCGGCAACAGGACAGCCAGAAGGCATTCCAGAAGGCGGTAGAGGCTCAAGGGTACAGATATGAGATATGCCGATCGCTGGACGATTTCATTGCGCTTATAAAAGACTACTTGAATGGCTAAGAAACCTACCAAGCAACCCGAGCGTATCAGATGCGCCGATTGCGTGCACGGCAAGCATCACAAGGGGCTGGCCGTATGGTGCGAGATATTGAACACCGGAAGGGTAGCGAACTCCTTCCGGTATTGTGACAACTATAAACGATAACTTATATGAGAACGATCAAAGCGAACACGAAGGCAAACGGGGATATACTCCCGGAGCCTAAATTCAAGAGGATACCCGTAAGGGTTGACAAGAACACGATCATCCTCGTAAGGGAGGGATTGAACGTGGAAGAGCATCTAAAAAGATTCAAGGACAAGGACAACACGCCACCGGAATATATCCCGTGGTTCTAAAAAAACTTCAATATGAAAACATATCAATTCGAAGAGATTTCATTTTGGCTATCGTTTATGGCCTTCATGGTAAGCCGTATGTCCGGTATGCCAGAATTTTTACAAACCGCATTGCTTATAATAGCAATACTAAATATTTTGTCTGCCATTTATTACGCATATAAAAGCATAAATAAGAAAGATAAATATTAGTTTTTTTGTTTGGCATTTTGAATTTGAGTTGTATCTTTGCGATGTTTCACAGACCAAGGAAACATACATAAACATTTCGAAGGGTGGGTTTTTTATATCCATTCGACTGTGTTATATCCAAAGATATAAGCTGTTCGTTTTCCCTTGTTGGCTACTCTTCGATATGATTTGTAGTTTCCTTGGTCGGAAATAGGGAAGCGGACAGCTTTCTTTTTATACTCAAATTTCATCAACAATGACCAAGGAAATGAAATTAGAGGAGAAGCGAAGTATAGTAACTTCTACATCTACGCCTAACAGTGCGAGAACTGTATCCTACCGAAAGTTTGAAACCGAGAAGAACGCCAAGAACAAGGCGTATTTCTTCATCCTCTCCAATGGGCTTTACGATGCGTTTCGTGAGTTCTGTAACAACTATCATTCAAGTGATCCACACGAGGATTGCTTGGAAATTCTTTTGTCTAAAATCTAAAGAATAAAGCATATTAAGATTTTAAAAGCCCCGGTTCAGACCGGGGAGTATATCGTACACTTTAAATTTAAGTAATCATGGATATAAAGAAAATGTCAAACAAGGATCTCAAATATGGCATAGACCGATGCAACGCAAGGTTGGCCGGAATAATGCCAATGGGATACATGGACAAGGAACGATGCCTTCAGGCGTTGGAGCAATATAGGGAGGAATTATATAATAGAGGAATAATATATTGACATGGACACATCTAAAAAAACATTTCTTTTTAATGCTGATTGGTACGAGGTGTTAGTGGATTATCCTTCGGAGATCAGACTTGAAGTGTACGAGGCGGTTATTAGGTATGCCGTATCGGGGACACTATCGGAGCTGAGACCGCAGGCTAAAATGGCATTCTCCTTCATTAAAAGAGAAATCGATTTCAATCAAAAAAAATATGATGAGAGAGTATCCAACAATAGGGAATCCGGTAAAAAAGGAGGTAATCCAAATTTCAAGAAAGGCAAGTCAAACCCCTATTACTCAAAGGGTAAAGAAGATAACCCAACATTACCGAAGATAACCGAAGATAACCCAACATTACCGAAGATAACCCTATATGATAATGATATTGATAATGATAAAAAAAGAAAATATATAAAAGAAAAATTCGAGGCTTTCCGAAAATCATATCCGGGCACTAAAAAAGGTCTTGACGTTGAATTCAACAATTTTGTCAAAAAGCATAAGGATTATGCCGAGGTCATAGACTTATTGCCTTTAGCCATAAGCAAAGAGATAGAATGGCATAACGAGAAAAAGAATTCCGGCAATTGGGTGCCCGAATATCCGCACTTGACAACTTGGATAAACCAGCGAAGATGGGAGAGTGAGTTTGAAAATATAAACGAGAATGAAGACAAACAACAGAATGGATCGAGACAGATCTACATCGTCCCAGATTGACGGGAAACTACCTCCCCAAGCCAAGGAGATAGAGCAGATAATACTAGGGGCTTGCCTCATAGAGAGCGACGCTTTCGAGAAAATCGCCTCGGAACTATCTGAGGCCGATTTCTACGACAAGAGGAACCAATCGGTATTCAAGGCCATATCCGGGCTATACAAGGAGAGAAAGCCCATAGACATGATGACGGTCACCCAAGCGATGCTGTCATCCGGAGATCTCGAGAGTATAGGGGGGCCGATCTACATAGCCTCCCTTACCTCCAAGATTGGGTCATCGGCCCATATACTGGACCACGCAATGATAGTCAAGGAGCGATCCATACAGAGGAAAGGGCTGGTGATAGCCAATGAACTTGAGAACGCTATCTATTCCAACGAGGATATAGGTGACGTACTGCACAAGGCCATAAACGGATCAGAGAGCCTCATGGAGGAGCTTATCGGGAAGTCCAATGGCGAGCATATATCCAAGGCTCTTAAAGGCTCCATGGACGGTTTATACAAGCGTGTGGAGATGGCTAGGAAAAACATCCGTTCTGGTGTAGACACTGGGCTTCACGACCTGAATAAGATCACTAACGGCTGGCAACCGGGAAACTTGGTGATAATAGCCGCTAGGCCCTCCATGGGAAAAACGGCCGTGATGCTTCACTTGGCCAAATCGGCGGCAAAATCCAACACGCCCGTGGCTATATTCTCGCTTGAAATGTCCGACATAAGCTTGGCTAACAGGCTGATCCTATCCGAGTGCGACGTAGATCCGGAACGGTTCAAGTCCGGGTATATGACAAACGAGGAGATTAACAAGGTAGAGACGGCAGTTAATGAGCTTTGGAGACTTCCGATCTACGTCGATGACAACCCGTGCGTGACGATGGACTATATCCGGTCACGATGTAAAATACTGAAGAAACAAGGCAAGTGCGGGATAATCATGGCCGACTATCTCCAATTGGCGGAGAGCGGTGAACGGGAAGGAAGCCGTGAACGTGAGGTAGCGAAGATGTCCAGAACCGCCAAGATCACGGCGAAGGAGTTAAAGGTTCCCTTCTTGCTCTTATCCCAATTGAACAGGGGAAACGAGGCCAGACCGGACAAGAAACCCCTCCTATCCGATCTTAGGGAATCCGGGGCTATCGAGCAAGACGCTGATATCGTAATGTTCATTCATAGACCGGAGTATTACAAGATCGAGGTCAAGGACAAGAACGGCAACGTAGAACGCAATTACGGAGAGTTGATCGTGGCCAAGAATAGAGATGGGGCCACTGGATTAGTGAAATTTAAGCATAATGACGGCATGACCAAGTTCTACGATTACGGGAGTTGTGACAAGGACATGCCATTTTAAGAACAAGATCATGGAAATAACAGACAGATTAAGGAACACCCCTACCGGGTTCACGGTAAAAGTAGGGGAAATAAACGTGCAGGTATTGAGATTCAAGCCATACCTCAATACCAAGGCAACGGTTTGCAGAGGATGCGTCTTCCGGGACGATGGAGCGAGATTCTGCGAGTACAGCAAGGCTTGCATGGCCCATCTGAGACCGGATCATGAAAGCGTGGTATTCGCTAAAACCAAGGAGATATGACACATGGATCATTATTTTCTGGCGTGGGCGGTTTTGACCTTGCCGCCGAATGGATGGGATGGGAGAACCTGTTCCATTGCGAGATTAACGAGTGGTGCCAAAAGGTACTGAGGTTTCATTTCCCAAAAAGCATTCAATATGACGATATTACAAGAACTGATTTCACTCCGTGGAGAGGGAAGGTTGACGTACTCACAGGAGGATTCCCCTGTCAGCCGTTTTCAGTCGCAGGACAACGAAAAGGACAGGAGGATGACCGTTACCTCTGGCCAGAAATGCTCCGTGCTATACGAGAGATACGACCCACTTGGGTCATTGGTGAGAACGTTGCTGGAATCCTATCGATGGTACAACCCGGCAGTGAGGTTACGGTGGAAAGTCAAGCCTCTTTGTTTGAAACGTCTGACAAGGAAACGCTACTCGAGCAAGAATACGTTATCGAGACCGTCTGCCGAGATCTTGAGCGTGAGGGATATTCCGTCCAGCCGATTCTTATTCCAGCTTGCGGTGTCGGAGCCCCTCACAGGAGGGACAGGGTATGGTTCATTGCTTCCGACCGTTCAGACGCAAGGATTGAAGGTTTGCGACAAGAACGGAAAGACAAGGTTCATGGATGTCTCGTTGCTTCCGACACCGACGGCCCAAGATTTCAAGCGAAGGGGACCGAACAGCAAACAACAGGGATTACCGGAGGCGGCCTACAAAAAGATGCTACCGACACCTACGGCGAGAAGCTACAAAAATGGCTCAAAAATAACGGACGGGAGATCGAGGAGGAAAATATCGCAAGGCTGGACAATGGAGTTGAACGATCTTGCTGTATCAATGCTTTTGCCGACTCCGACAATGAGAGACTATCAACCATCGGTATCACCGACAGGGTTAGTTCGGAAGAACGGGAAAAGAAGAGACGATGCCTTATGCAATATACCAGTAATGATAGGCCGGCATTGTCAGCAGAACGGTGGAAAGACTTCCCAACTCAACCCCCTGTTTGTGGAAGAGATGATGGGTTACCCTTTGATGTGGACTACCTTGCCATTCCTTTCACAAAATGGAGACAAGAGTCAATAAAAGCCTATGGAAATGCAATAGTTCTACAAGTAGCATTTGAGATATTCAAGGCGATAGAGGCATCAATTCATTCATCATAGTTGAAAGATGCATTCATCTATGATGAGGGCAAAGAAAGAATATAAAATTATATGAGAACACCAATCACATATTATGGAGGCAAGCAAAACTTGTCCGAACGCATTGTATCAATGATGCCTAGGCATAAGATATATTGCGAGCCATTCTTTGGAGGAGGAGCGGTATTTTTTGCGAAGCCTAAAGCAGGGATAGAAGTGATCAATGACAAGAACGACTTGTTGATAAACTTTTTCAAGGTCTGCCAGTCCGCATCCAAATTTAAGGAGTTACGTGAGAGAATCCGGTTATCGCTACACTCCGAGTCTGACTACATTAGGGCTAGGAACATTTATCGAGGACGATCTGAGGTCTCAGATGTAGACAAGGCTTGGGCCGTATGGATCATGGCAAATGAGTGCCATTCTGGTAGCTTGTATGGAGGATGGAAATTCTGTAACGGTACCGCCGGGACACACTTCGGGAAGGTTTTCAGGAATAAGCGTGAGGAGTTCAACGAGAAATTGTACGATCGCCTATCAGAGGTGCAGATTTCCTGTAGGGACGCGTTGAAAGTTATCAAGAACAGGGATAGCGTTGATACGTTATTTTACCTTGATCCTCCTTATCCCGGGGCGGTTCAAGGTCATTACTATGGTTATGGGGAGAATGACCTTGCGGATCTGCTAGATATTTTGTCTAGGATCAATGGCAAATTCATTCTCAGCAATTACTGGACTGACACCTTACGCTCCTTTGTCAATGAAAACAAATGGAACTATAAGGAAGTAAAAGTCACCACTCATACGGCCGTTCACTCTCGGATAAGGGAGAGTACGGAGGTTTTGGTTTACAATTACGAGATTGAGAAAACATTGTTTTGATATGAGAAATAAAGAACTAATCGCTCTACTCCAAGAGCAAGACCCGGAAGCGGAGGTAATGATCCGCACGTCCGATGGAGAGTATGAGTACGATCCGGTAGACGTGACGTATGACGAACAAATAGAGTGCGTAATTATTCAGGAGGGGTAAATATGGAAGAGAAAATAAAACAATGTCCCGAGTTTCCCTTTTTCGGTGCATCTTATCCAGACGCACGTTGTATCAATGGATATTTATGGGATTTGGATAAATGTAACCCAAAGAGAAAACAATCAAGATATAATATTTTAGAGGTGAAGGAGGATAAAGCATGAATAAAATAATGTTCAATGATCGATTTAACCTAACCAAGTTAGTTCTTGGAGGTAGAAAGACACAGACGAGAAGGCTTGAGCTTGATTTCAGGATGATATTTTATCTGGAAAGCGATGAGAAATCATATCCGAAAATCGAGGATAATAGAATTTGTATTTATTCCGGTAGCGACTATCTGCTTGACTCTAAAAATACTCGGTATAAAATCGGAGAAGAGGTTGCCATAGCGCAAAGCTATAAAGAACTCGGATATGACGCTGATGCTCTTGACAGAAGCCCTAAAGATTGGAGAGTGGTTAGGGGTACCTTGGGGGAATCTAAAGGATGGAACAATAAGATGTTTGTCCGTGCGGAAGCTTGCAAACACCATATCCGTATTACTAATATCAAAGTTGAGAGATTACAGGATATATCAGGCGAGGACTGTTTGAAAGAAGGCATAACCGAAGTATCCGGAGAGTTCGAGGCGCATACGGTACTGCAAGATGGTTATTATGGAGAAAGGATAAAAGTTATCAAAAGATATTACGGAATTGAGTATTACGAGTTGGGAGAATCACCACGTGAGGCTTACGGGACTTTGATAGACAAGATAAGCGGTAAGGGAGCGTGGGAATCGAATCCATATGTTATAGTTTACGAGTTTGAATTAATTAATAAACAATCATGAATCAAATTTGCACGAATAAAGAACAATCAGCCCGGCTATTAGAGGCCGGGGTGAGACCGGAGACGGCGGACATGGTTTTACTATATGTTGACGATGAAAGCAATATAGCGCCATGGGAGGATATCCGTAAAGACGAAAAAGGAAAGTTTTTCTATAATGTATACGGAGAGACATACACTTTGACAGAAACTATACTTCTTAGAGATAGCCAGTATTACGATCGTTCATACCAAGACGATTGCCCGGCTTGGTCTCTATCCAAGCTGATAGATATGATGCCTAAATCATATCAAGATGATATTGACGGGATGGTTTATTACCTATCCGGAAATTTCGTTGAGTTCATGTACGCATCGGACAAGATCGAGGATGAGGAAGGCGACAAGACTTACACTTGCGCAAACTCCTTCAACAAGGAGAACCTAATGGACAATGTGGTTGACGCTATCGAGTGGCTCATCAAGAGAGGTCACTTGAATAATAACTATTTAACAGAGAAAGGAGGATCAAATGCGTGAGATTAAATTCAGAGCGAAGCGTATTGATAATAATAAATGGGCGTATGGTGGATTGGTTCAAGCCGACGACTATTGCATTATAGACCAGCAGAATGAACTGTATGTTGAGATAGAGTATAATTTTAGAGGTGATACTCACTTCTTTCAATTGTCTGGAGTTATGTGCGATAAAACAACTATAGGCCAGTTCACAGGCCTAAAAGACAAGAACGGAAAGGAGATTTACGAGGGGGATTTAATAAAAGCTCCAAGCGGACGTATTTATGCCGTTATATTCTCAACATGGAAACATGAAGAGAAAAGAGAGTTTCCCAAAGTAATTGACTTGTATGAACATACAGGATGGTGCATATCCCTAGATGGGGTTAATCCATGTGAACTGCTAGACTTTGAGGTGTGCCAAGGAAGTGTTATTGGGAATGTTTATGACAATCTCGAATTGCTGAAAGGAGGATCAAATGATTAAGGCAATACTACCCGCAGTCATTATGCTTTCAGTAATATTCATATTATCCTCCGGAATGACAATACAGTTTAAGCCTTTCCATATATCTTTTTCCCAACCCTTCTTCGGCCTAGGACTCATATTGATGATAATAGGATTTATGTTATGCTTAGGTTCTTTTTATTTCAAGGGCCGTGATAGTATGGGATATAACAAGGGGTTTGAAGCAGGATGCGAATATGTGATAGGTTTAATTAAAAAAGAAAATAAATATGAGCAAGATTGATATGAGACAGACAGTAGAAGAAGCGGCAAAGGATTACGCCATAAGAAAAACGAGTTTTCGCAAGAATGTTCTCAAAGAAGTGGATGCGGATGACTATGTGCTTCGCAAAGATAATTGTCGTGAGGACTTCAAAGCAGGTGCCGAATGGCAGGCAAAGCAATCCACGTGGGTAAGCGTGGAAGAACGGTTACCGGAAAATCAAGACATAGTCTTGGTTAGAGGTGAGTACGGGGGCAAAGCTACCGCTTACCTACATAGCAAGGATAGCGGCTTTATCGTTTACGGGGAGGACGCTTATAAGGTATTCGGAGAGGTTACCCATTGGTGCCATATTCCCGATCTTGAGGAATAGTATTAACCGAGCCTTCATGGGAAGGCTCATAATTTAAATAACATGTGCGTACTTATTTACGACGGGGATGTAGAAATACAATCCCCTAAACAACTAGAGGATCATTTCCCGCAAATCACGAAAATGATCCCAGCGGAAGGGTATGACAATATCATACCGGAATCTTGCCTGTGCCAAGTGGACATAGAGAATACTCTTGATAGTGCCGGAATAAAGTATATTGAAGATTGCGGGGACTATATAATCATTAATTCATGGGAATAAGCCAAATTGTCCGGGACGAGAGAGGATTGAAAAAGCTTCTTCGATCGTCCACTGGATTAAAAGTATTCGAAGCTAGGTACGTCGGATGTTACAACGGATTTATAAGCTTGTCAGACGAGGCGATACTAGACAAAGCCCATATCACTTTTTACAGGGGAAACTGGGATTGTAATAATGGAGGAATATACAAAATATGTATTTATACCCCTTCCATTGGGAACAGGGCAAATGTACCATACATCCAGTCTATCGTGCGTAAGATAACTAATGCCTTGGATATCCGCTTCGGAAAAGATGGATGGAATGAGTGTAACCGATCATTGCTTGAACGATGGAGACCGTTAAGCAGATTCTCGTTCTATTTGCAGTTGCCTAATTTCAGAGATATCATAACAGGCACATCAAGTGCCAAGCAAGTATAAATGTTAAACGATTAAATATAAAACCATGTATATCGAGATTTACAATAAAAAGAATCAGTTCGCCAAAATAGGCAGAAAATTATTCAAAAAGATGAATTTCAAGAAGGGGCATCCCGCTTTTATCCAAATTGTTAAGCTAAAGGGAAGCGACAAGTTCGCCATAATAAAAAGGACCCCATCTGAGACATTCAAGACACAATGTAACATGGTCGAACGCACAGGGGAAAGAGACACCCCCGGAAAATTTTTTTTCACGGTTCCTTCACTTGAGTACTTCATCGCTATTACCGGTATAAATATTTATGGTTCTAGGATATTAAAAGTAAGAGAGAAAGAAACAAATGAAATTAAATATTTCGAGATATGCGAATAATAACAAGATTGGTAAAACCTCACATAAGGTTTCATAAGAGCGGGCTAATTGAGATATTAAGCCCAGCCGCAAAAATAATAGGTTTGTGCAACTACGATTCCATATCATTCGTCATAGATGATAACGGGAACCTCTATATCCAAAAAGATCCTGATGGTATACGTCCATTCTCTGTCAAAGGGAACCACTATCGTTTCCATTGCTCAAACGTGACCAATAATGTCTATAGGCTTCCCGATATAAAAGGAAAAGACTTGTTCAAGCCTTCTTTGTCTTTCAGGCTTGGAGCAACGGAGAATGAGAGGACTCCAATTATAACAAGACGGATCATCGAGCCAGATCAATAACCTTGTTATCAAACAAGTTTTATCGCTGGATTTATGATATCCGGCGATAATTTTACCTCAAAAAACATGGAAGAGAGCAATATCAGATTAACAGGCTTATCTGCCAATACATCGAACCTTGATTGTAACGATGGAGACTTGGATATATCCTTAAACTTGATATCCGAGAACGGAAGCATGAGAGCGGTGACATTCCCAGAACCATTCCTAACTCTAAATACAGATGAGAACTTGCTATTTGTCCATAATACATCTTCCAGAAAAATATTTATCTGCTCAAAAAGCGATCATCTGATAGGGTTTGAGCTGTCTGACGCCTCTGAAAGGGAAGAAGTCCCCATTGATTACACGCTTCAAGGCGAAGAAAGATGGGAAAAGATCACCAGCATAGGGAATACATTGATCATCCTTACGGACAAGAGAATGTCATATATCTTGTTAAAAGACGATGGATATCAATACCTTGGCGAGAAGCCTCCCTTCCTGTCAATATCATTTGGATTAAGAGGGAATGTCGCTAGATCTGATTTATTCTCTATTGAGTTACCGGATAAAATAGCTGTCATCGATGTCTTAAACAATTTAACCGATAACAATAAAAGAGCTATAACTGATACGGTAATGGCTAGAGCCATAGAATTTATCAACAACAAATCAAGGAGCAATAGCTCGTTTATATTCCCCTTCTTTGTACGATACGCATATAGGTTGTATGATGGGAATTATACCATGCATTCAGCTCCTATTTTAATGATACCATCATCGGACATGGCTCCAATGGCCGCCATTACATACGAAGCCTCAACAGACACCGTCATCGTACATCCCGGGACAGATAGAGAAGAGGAGATGGAGACGTTAGCGATACACACTATTAAAGGACGTGTATTGTCGATTACCGGAGGATTAGACAGGTTTATATCCGAACCATCCTCTAGTCTAGCGTCATGGAACGATATCATCAAGTCTATTGATATATTTATATCTGCGCCGATATACACATTCGACCAATCTGGTAGTATCGACAACATAAAATCATTAAATAACACACAGCTTCCTTATTCTTTTTGGGGCATAGTAAAAAGACCGACAGACAATAAATACGGGAAACTTAATTTCAAGGAAGCGTATCAAAACGCATATTCAGACACACCGGATATATTTGAGAATGATCTTATATTGGAACTGCCACGCAAGGATAACGCAATAGACGATATTTCCTCTATCTCTCTTTTCTATAAAATAGATTCAATAAATATAGACAATATAACCTATGGGGAGAGAGAGGCTATCATTGTAGGGGATTGGGAGAATCTAGAGACAAGAGAAAGACTGGATGACACTTATATCGGCAACCATTCCTTATTGCCATCTTTTATCTACCCGTACAATTCAAGGCTCAATATAGCCGGAGTAAAAGCGACACTATTTGACGGATATCCTCTAGACAGTATGGTATGCTATTCCAACACGGCGGCCAATTCTTTCTCCGTATATACGCATATCAAGAAAGAGGGGAAAGAAATAGTCGTAAAATCGCAGACCAATATACCATTAGATGGGCATATATATTACCTATATTATCCAGATACTGACGCATATCGTATGGTTATTGAAAGAGGTAGCGCAATCGATACCGAGGAGGTTTTCTTATCTCCGCATTCCTTGCTCAATGGCGCATATTACGCAAGGCCGTTTAACGACCTTTCTTTTGGATTTTATAATAATTCAATCGAGACCGAGGACAAGTCAATCATCCAACCCAACAAACTATATACCTCCGAGGTCAATAATCCCTTTTATTTTCCATTGAAAGGGATAAATACCGTTGGGGTAGGTAAAATCCTTGGGATAACTTCCACGACAAGACCTATATCCACCGGACAATTCGGACAATTCCCGTTATTGGTATTCTCTACCGATGGTATTTGGGCAATGGAAGTATCCTCCGATGGTACATACTCAACCAAACAACCTATGAGCAGGGACGTATGCTCAAACCCCGGATCTATTACACAGCTTGACGGGGCGGTCGCTTTCACGTCCGAGAAAGGCATTATGATAGTATCAGGAGGAGATACCACGCTTATATCCTCGATCCTCGATGGCCCAAGCCTAGATATCGCTTCTATCAAATCCCTGTCAGAGATAGCTACAAAAGAGCTTCTATCAGGAGAGATAAATCAGATGACACCTTTTAAAGATTACATAAAGGACGCATTTATGGCCTATGATTATCCGAACGGGAGAATAATGGTAATAAATCCTAATAAGGTATACGCATATGTCTATTCCATTAACCAAGGGACATGGGGCACGATATCATCGGCGTATAAATACGCTGTTCCAGATTATCCATCGACCTTTTTACAAGCAACCAATAGCAAAATAATAGATCTATCCTCAAAAGTAGATAACGACAGCAACGACAATAAAAAGGGAATTATCCTTACAAGGCCGATTAAATTGGGGGATGACATGCTAAAGACTGTCAATAATATTGTTTGTAGGGGAGTTTTCAACAAGACCGATATATCATTTATCTTGTACGCTAGTACCGACGGGATCTTTTATTTTCCCGTCGGAAGCGTTATTGGCCCGTATCTTTCTAGACTATGCGGAACACCATTCAAATATTTCAGGATTCTGATCACCGCCAATCTGACAAGGAAAAAGTCGATATCCGTCATATCCGTATATTATACTCCAAAATGGAGAAACAAGCCTAGATAAACAGATTAATCCTCCTCCTTATCGGACCGGTCCTCAATTCTAGGGCCGGTTTTATCAAAGACAGTTGTACGCTGGCTTTTTCCAAGTAAATAGTAGCGTCCTCTGGATTGGTCTTCTCAAAGATAGAGTACAATCCGTAGCAAACAATATGCTCGTGCATTAAGCTCTTAATGCGGGATGTCGCGGAATAGTTCCAACGTAAAGGCATATTGAGATTTATCACATAGTCTCCTGATATATCCTCTAGACTGTTAAAATCCTCCAGCCTACCAACATTTAGGTATCTTGAGCATACATGCTTTATGTTATCAAAGGCGGAAGATAATGCCCGGGCAACAATATCTACGTCCGGGCCTTCCTCCGGTGTTTGTATATCCGAGGCTTTATCCATATTATCCGGGGTCAATAGCCTTCTTCCCGTAACATGCGCTATAGCCTTTATATCTGCCATTATCTCATCCTTGTGAAGGACAATCCGTACATTTGCCATAAACTTGATTGAATATATAATTATCTAATCCATAGTCTTTTATGTTATTTCTAACCGGGGATACACGATATAATAGCGCTCCTCTTATTTCTGACGATAACGCTATCGCCTTATCATTATAGGTCTTGACTTTTTCCGGTAATTTTAGCTCAAACCATCCAGATAAGACAATTGTAGCCAATAAATCCGAAACCAAGTCGCAAATTCCTCCCTCAAGCCTTCGGTCAAAACGCTCTGGCATCTTTACTTTCAAGGAAAATATCTCTCCTCTGTCAGTCTCTATAATATTATGTTTTACCGTATCCTTGTCCAGATAACGAATGCACAGAGATATGACTGTGTTTACAGCATTCCTCCAGAATGTATCTAAAGTATCTTGATCGTATTCATTGGCCCATACCTTATCATACAAGGTCGATCCGTCCTCCATGTTTATAGAGGAGCCTGTTATAGAGGTTATCTTCTCCACTTCCTTATAAATATCTGCTTTTCGAATAGTTATGTCCATCATTTTTTTCTCAAAGGAAGTGAAATCCAGAATATTCTAACGATATTTCTTATTCATAGAATATTCATGGCTCATCAGATGCCTGATCCTAGCCTTGACCTCATGAAAGTTTATAGGCTCGAACGACAACGATTCTATAAGATGATCGATCTCATGTCTTATAGAATCGCCTCGTTCCTCGCGTATGTTTTTTCTTTTTCCCATTTATGATCCTTTTTCTTTGTTCCTCATGACAGCAGTCGCAAACGAATAATCTTATCTCGTCAGCGAGGGCGCTTCCTATATATCCCGCAAGATAGGCGACAGGCTCCGCTCCTACCTCCATATCCATGGCCAAGCATATGTGATCTATAAGATGCCTTGTCTCATGTAACAATGAATTGGCGAACTCACGATAGGAGGATGTACGTCCTATGACCATGACGGACTCACGCCGCTCATAGTTCGAGTACGTGAGTCCCGTATCCAAGGAACAAGACATCATATTATCGTATGCCTCATGTAGCTTATCCATAGGACATCCTATATGTTTGAGCCGCCTGATTATCTCTTTTGTTCGATAGCATGTGACATGGAGATATACATGAACGGTCCAATCGTGTCGTTCTATATGGATATCACGCCTTATCATCGCTTTAATGACTTGAATTTACGTTCTATGGCCCTCCGTTGTTGACGGGGCAAGTTGGTATTCCTCAAGCCACCCACCAGATCGGACACTTTGTTGAAATCCCTATCAGGCATCGATGCCAACACTTCCCTAGGCGATTCTCCCTTTAGGATGCGTAAGACGTAATTCCATCCGTTCATAACATATCCTCCCATATGATAGGCGTACCTGACCCGATACAATCAGCGTAATATCTGGTGAATACCATGCCTTCATAACCATCTGGATCATCTATCACGGCCTTGACATACCTCGCTAACCCTTGCTCGTTCAAAGGCAATCTGGATTGAAAATCAAACAGGCACATATTAGCGACATAGACATAGTCATACCCCTCGGACTTATTTAGCTTGATACCGTATTGCTTCAATATCTTATCCACGTCCTCCTTGGTATAACCTCTAGTCTCTTTTCTCTCCCCGGAATCGTCCTCCGTCCACATCCGGGAAACGGCGAACTCGCACATGGCCTTGGAGAAATGCCAGCCATACGCCTTTAAATATTCTCTCATTCCCGTAGGGAACTTATCGTATGCGTCCAATCTCATGATCTGCTGATTTAAGAGAGGGACTTTCGCCCCTCCCATGATTATTATTACCTACGTCCACGTCCGGATCCTCTTACTCCCCGGCGATTGCCATAGCCTCCCCCGGATGATCCACGACCGCCGCCACGGTTGCCGTAGCCGCCACGTTCCCACATCTCACGGAACTCGTCGTCGTCCTCGAACTCATCGTCATCGTCTTCCTCCATACGGTTGCCATAGCCTTCCATGGCCTTCCGCTTTCCTTCCTTACAGCCAAGCTTATAGGCCTCCTTAGCCAGTTCCAACATATCCTCGTCTTCCATGGCGTCGAATTCCTCGATCAGCTCTCTCAGTTTTCTGCTATATGTTCCCATATCACTCTGTTTTTTTATTATTGTTATTATTACCGTTCACGGAACCGACAAGTTGCTCCATCATGGCAACCAACCTTGCGTTAGCCTCCTTCAGATCGGACATCTCGTTTCTCATGTTAGCGATCTCACTCTCCCTCTCCTTCTCCCGGGCAAACTCAGGGTTCAGTATTACCAGCATCTTCTCGCACCCCTCAATCACGGATTTATGGTAATCGATGCTGTCAAGTGCCTGTCGGCTTTGCTGCATCATGGCGTTGATCTCCGTATTCAGGGCACCTAGATCGCATGACACAACCAGTTTCTCCCCGTTTGTAGTGGGGTAATCCGTAATGGTGACGTCGGACAAGACGTTGGAGAAGCTGACGTTGTCCTCACCTACCTTGGCCTTTATGTCCACCACGATTTTAGCTTGCGGACCATACATATTGAAATTTGGATTCTCCGGTCTCGGAGGGGACACGCTGACTATGCTTCCAACCTCACAAAACGGCGTATTCCCCTTATGAAGGATATATAAAGGATTTCCTTGTCTCTGATTCTTGAACATATTTCTTGGTTTTTATGAGAGCCGGATCGCTCCGGTCTCTCGTTGATACTCTCTCACACCACTCCCGTCATTATCTGGAGCGTATTATTGCCCGACTCATAGTAACACAAGTAGATTCCGGTGCCGGTTATATCGGATGCCGTGACATCTGCGCCGTTAATGGTCGTTAGCGCCTGCGTGGAGCCGTTCGTGTCAAACACTACCGGCAACGTCCCGGTAGTACCAGCCGGGATAGGCTGGGCCAGACGGAACAAGATCAACCCGCTAAACGGGGCTGACAGGAACGGGTGATTGCGGAAGGAGAAACGAACGTTGGTCGTCCCGACCGTAACGCCCGTGCTCTCCAAACGTGGGATACCGTTCTTGTTCGCCATTATGAAAGGACTAATGAATGCCATAACTCTTTATTTTTAGGTTATTAACTCATTATCCCCATCCGTTGCCGAAGTTTCCCCAGTTACCGAGACCTAGGCCTAATCCGTACTGGGCGGCCACGCAAGTGGGTATGCCTACCACGGGGGAGTAAGGAACCTTTGCCACCTCCGGCTGGTTACACTCGATCTTGGCCAATCTTGAGCTCAAATCACCCAAGGCGTTACCTAGAGGGGCGGTCTGCGCCTGTAGAGTAGCGGCGAAATAGGCGTTCTGGTTGCTTTGGGAGATCTGTCCTTTCAAGGCTAGGTTCTCCGCCGTCAAGCGATCCATCTTGTCTTGTTGATACAAGTTCTTGAAATCACGAACCTCGTTGATGATATCACGGGTGTTCTGCAGACCTGAGTCACGGAGAGTCAACGTGTTGTTGTTCATCGTATTCACCAGCGTGTTTGTCTGGTTGCAGCTAGCCAATTGGTTCTCGTAGCCCATCTTAGTGATGTTGTTGTTAACCGTGCAGCAGCACTCGGCGATCTGGCTCAATAATTGATTGTTACCACTTTGGACGGCATTAATGATTTGTTGAGAACTCATGCCTACTTGGTTACCCACGCTCTGGATCTGTCCTTGGATCTGGCAGATAGCGTTTTGTAATTGCTGGGTAGAGCAATTCAAGGAAGATGACAATTGACTGATAGCCGTTCCGTTTCCTTGGATAGCGTTCATCAACAATTCACGCCCAGCGTCATTGTTCAATTGAGCGGGTAATCCATTAGCCCCGTTGTTGCCGAAGCCGTTGCCACCCCAGCCTCCCCATACGAAGAACAGGAGGATGATCCAGATCCACCAGCAACCACCACCGCCCCAAGCGTCTTGATTGCCCTTATTGTTCATCAAAGCCGCTACCAAATTGGGGTCCAATGATTTTCCACCGCCACCCATCAAGCTCGGGAGAAAGGCCATGATGTCAAACTTACTTCCACCGGAATTACCTCCTTCGGGAGTACCGATAAAATAATTTCTATCCATTATCTTTAATTTTTGTCGTTAATCCGGCACCATTACCGGACACGACAAAAATCATGAGAAGGGCTTTGCTCCTAAAATAATGATTTGCTAGTCCTTTGCTAATTCATTGCTAATTTGTTGCTGATAAGTTATGAGCATCCAGCTACGATTGTATTTGCTAGGGAAAGTATTCCTTACGTAATTGACAGCCTGTCTCGTCAATCCCGTAAGCTCCGATATTACGGTATCCGTGTAGCCTTTCATCGTTAGATTCATTATGACAAGATTCCGTGCGTCAACGTACTTTTCTCTTTTACATGAGAACATCATTATAGGATCAACCCCACACACCTCACAGGCGATAGAAATAACCCTTCTGTAAAATTCCTCTACCTTACTCATAACTTTTTTATAGATTTTGTTAAACAAAATAACTCCACGTATGTTTTATAGGTACAAGCCCCGAAAAACATACATGGAGTTATGTCTTTCCTCCGGAAGGTAGAAGAGTTGGAGGAATAGGGGCTTTATTCAATACCCGCCCCTATGGGTATTACTCACCAGATCCTATAGAATCCTCCTATACCTACATAAGGTGATAGTCCATGCTTTCCGATCCCATAACCGGCTATCGCGCCGATTCCCCATCTACGGGGGGAGATCGTCTTGGTTATATACTCAGTCCTTCTATAAACCTCGATGTAGTCAAGATTAGGCTTATAGCCGGATATTGACAGCCGGTAATCATCCGTCTTGTACTCCTTTTGAGTTATGGGTACCGGAACATATACAGGTTCCTTTACCGTGTCACCGTCCAACGTGATATAAACAGGGAACGGCTCAGGTATTGTTTGTACCAGTGTCTCATAGACCGGGTACGGGATGCTGTCATGTATCGTATCCACCTTGGCGGACGTGTCGGTCTTGGATATCGAATCACTAGCCACATCCCCCCGGATATGGTAGCCAGCCGTGAAACTGGCTACCAAGCACACTAGTACTAATATTACTTGCCAAGGTTTCATATATTGCGATACTCCTCCTCGGCATTAAAACACGGACACATCTTCATCCACTCGTCCGGTTCAATCTTACCGTTACCGTTAAGATCCGGGGATAGGTCACGATGACCGCAGATCCTACTATCCGGGAACTGTACGACCAAATCCAACAACAGCCTTATAATCGACTGTCTCTGTGCCTCCGTACGTGTATCATCCGGATTCCCGTCCGGATCAAGACCACCCTCATAGCATATTCCTATACTGTTCTTGTTATATCCGGTCACATGAGCCGGAATCAATTCCAATGGACGCATAGATACTATCTCCCCGCTCTTCCGGATATAATAGTTATAACCTGCGGAGTTGAATCCTCTCGCCTTGTGGTCTCTCTCTAATTGCTCAGGGGTATAATCCTTATCTACCCTAGTGGCCGAACAATGGATCACGATCAAGTTGATTTTCCTGTTAATCGTTCTCATATCAATTATTTTTTATACTTTTATGCGCTTTGTTAACTTTGTTCCTCTATCATAACCTGTGACAGGCGTGATAGAGGCGTTTTTTACATCCAGCTCCCCTATCCTTTTGGATCTGGGGAGCCTTTTTTATTCTTTGTCTTGTTATACTCATCCAAGAAGTTGACCTTGCTGATAAACTTAACGGCGGCAACCCAATACAAGAAGGCTATCACCTTGTTATCCGGGAATACCTTACCCATGTTCTTCAAGACATTGGTCCCGTAAAACCATATCATCGCCCACGTGATCCAAGACACGAAAGCCTTGGCGTTATCCTCCGATATATCCATCATCACGCCTATCCAGAACGAGATGATTATGATCAGGAAATAGACTAGCATGTACACCCAGCTACGGATGAACTTGCTCTTCCGGAAATCCCCGTGATCCGCAGCCAGACCCCAGAACGTATCGATGAAGGCTAGCGACAGGATCACCACCAAGAAATTCTCGATCGGCGACACGAAGTCCATCGCCGTGACAACGGCGGCTATGGCGATGGACTTGGCCCAGTTCGCTAGGTCGGATATGTAGGAGAAACGGTACATATTATTTTTTTTAATCACAGTATCCCAAAAGATCGTCCCATACGGTCCAATCATCGGTATATTGCAAGTTTATGCGATTCATATAATATGGGTTACTACCTTTTGATATTAATCCCATTGGCTGCGAGGTAGTAGCCCCAAACGATATGGAAAAACCATGATCTCTTTGCACTTTCGAACTCATGGGGGTACCCCATTCAAAATTATTACCCATCTTGTCACAAAATATCCCCCATCTGTCCAACATCATCTTTCTTCCCTCTTCAAGATGCGCTCCAAGTTCCGAGTATTTGTAACAGCCAATATAAAGGTTGTGGGTGAAATCATGTAAAAACACACTATATCCCGCATTATTCGCCGCACTTACAATTTTGTCAGTGTCTTCATCCAAGGCTTTTGATATCATTAGTGTTGTCGGCTTAATTCCAAATTGACTAAACAAACCTCTGAATTTATCATTGGTAAATAATTCTACAATGGAATCGTCAAAAGTAAGTAACAATGACTTATTTGGTATTTTTTCGTTCCGACCGTATATGTAATCATCTAATTGCTCAAGTGTAATAGGCTTCCACCCTTTATTTATGGCTTTTTCAACAAATGTAATAATCTTACCTATCCCTGAGTAATATGCGCCTTGCATAGGGTCGGTGTATCCATCCGGTTCATCTACTAGATGATGCATTACGGTAACGCAAATATGAGGAGAAAAAGAGCTGGTTTCTCCTAGATCATACTGAAGATTTCTAAGTGAAATATTTGCGCTATTCCCATCCGAATCTCCCCCTATATAGCATACACCTTTGTATACTATATCTGTTATTGGCGCAGGCCGATATACATTAAATTTGTAAATACCATCAAGCGTAGCTCTTAATGTATCTGTTGCTCTATCACCGTCTATATATATTTCTACTGTGTGCCATTTCTCGTCATTTAAAGGAAGATACACCGGAAAAGCGTCCCAATGACTACCTGCGGCAAATCCACCTCCCGGAGAGACGTTACCATTTGGAATCTCTTGGCAGAAATATATTTTTTCAAATAATAATAAATCTGACGGCAAATGTTGTGAGATACATCTAAAATCAAATTCAAAATCAGTCAAATTAGCATCTTCCTTTATTGCATTATACAGATCGTTCAGTGTAGAATAATCTCTTAATACAAAAACCGCAATATCGCTTGTTGCTAACTCATGCTTTATTTTAATTTCTGTCCCATCATTACTTATTATTAGGTCTTGATTCTCAGCTATAGTTGGATCACCGGTAAATCTTATACTAAAAGCATCCTCACCTCTAAAAGCCTTTGTAGCTATATCATCGGGAATATGGTCTACATAAGCATTATTTGTGTCAGACCCCCATGTGACTCTTACTCCCGAATTATATTCAGGTATCGTGCAGTTAATATTTACATTATTTACACTAAGCGTCTTATTGGCTGGTTTTCCCGCGATCAGATATATATTGAACAACTTATCGTATTGCTGGTTCCAAGAAACGTTGGTAACTGGAATATCCAATAGTTTTATATATCTAGGTTCCCCGGCATTCATGTTAAAATTTGCCTTGAAATCAAATTTCATACGAAACTTAGCACTCAATCCCAGCGGAAGTTTATAGATGGCCCCTGCCGTATTATATTCTCCAGATACAAGTTCTATTCCTCGTTGTTTACATTTGCTTTCAGTAAATGAATCTATAGATAGATTGTCATTATTTATGATTGATTTTGCTACTAATTTATTTGTAGTTAGGTTATTGACAAAAGATTTTTCCGCAAAACTCACATCGTTAATCCAGACTACGTCCACACTGTCTAAAGTTTTCCACGTTTCACTAGTAGGTTGAAATAGCAAACATTTATTACTAACACCCTCAAAGGCCCATTTACCGCAATATATTCCATTTACGTATATCCACGCAGTAACTGAATCCTGTTTTATGTAACATTCTACATTAAATGTGTCAGAAACAATTACATCAAACGTTTGCCCCGTGTCTGATCTTGAAATGTTTAATCCTGTATAGGATCTAGTGAACCTGATACTTTTATTAGCTATTGCATAATTAGGATCAATTATACCAAACAGGTTAAGTCCAAAACTTCCATTTGCTCCTGTTGAGGCTTTTGGGAATGATAATTTAATGCAGTAAGTATTTCTTAAAGTTAAATCCAATGGGACAACCTCCCAATATTCGTTATATGCAGTAAAAGTAATGTTTGTGGCATCCCCTTTATTCGTGTAGAGTTGAAAGGCAGAAATGATTGAAGGATTTAATGCCGCTTGATCCACTGTGAATACGTGATTATCATCAACCTGTGGTTCACTCAAATTTACAATTAAATTAAATACAATATCATTTCCTTTTATGGTTAATGCGATATTTTTCTGTTCTTCCTCTGTCATGGCCTTAACCACTGTACTCAATATTTCTGTTGTCCCTATGGAAACATCATCAGCACCATCATTATAGAAAATCCCTACACGATAGCGCAACGACTCGCCCTCTCCAATTCTACCAAAATACTTTATATAAAAACGCTTGAGACCTTTTGAGGTAAATAGTGTAAAAGCATCGCTAGTATGTATTCCTACAATCTTTATATAATCTTCCATTCTAAAATTTACCGAAGATAGAGTTGAGGTTCTTTCCCACATTACACTTGTTAAAGGATAAATCCTTACCCAATTTTTTATGACTTCAGCAAAATTATAATTATTTAATTCTATAGTATCGTCTAAAAGTAATTTCCAAATCTGCCAACCGGTTGGTGTGCAGTACGTAATCATCATTCCCGGAAAGCGCTTACTAACAGGAACAAGTTTTGCGGCTTCTCTAAACGTTGCATAATCAAATTTTTTAGTAACGGCTGATATGTTATAAATAATATTGGGAATAATGTCTTTTTTTAGACTACTTTCAACAACATCCGTGCCAATCCACGCCCCCGCCTCATGATCAGCCGTGAACTCGTACAAGAGACCGCCGTAATTAACGATATCGCCTTTTACGTAGGGCTTGGTATCGGAGAAGACAGGGTACGTGTCTAGGCCGACGATGGATGAAACAGCCTTTTGGCTCATGACCTCCGTCTCGCTATTCCCGATCGTCTGAACCACCCCGGCGGCTATGCTTTGGAAAACCCCGTTATCTACCCATCCTGAATCGTTATACACGTACATCCGGTATATAGGATTCTTATGCTCCGAGTCCTCAGCCGCGTACGTAGGGCCTACCATGTAGATATCACCCTGTTTCACGCCCGTAGAGGGCAGGGCTGACGATGTAGCGACATACCCTTTTATATACAGGTCTTGCGTAAACGGCTTTGACAGGTCTGACCATGTTTTCTGATCCCGTGATATCTGGATCTTATTGTCTTGATAGCGGAACCAAGCGGCGATATACTCAGAGATCTCATACCATACCTCTCCATCATACGAGTATCGCAGCTTGTTATTAACCGTGCGAAGCATGGGAGTAAGCCCGTTGTCCCCTTTAGGCCCCTGTGCCTTGAAGCCAGTATCAACTCCATCTTGAAACCAATTGCCGTTAGAGCCTATGGTTATGTTACCCCCGACCGGGAGGGCGTCCGTTATCCTAGTCCAAGAGGAGTCAAGACGGAAGAAATCATCGGCGATACAAAGATCATAGGTGAGCTTCTCGGTTATCGTCTCCTCGTCAAGGTTCTTGTAAGTGATTATGATACCCTTCCTTCTCATCCAGAAAGGTAACTGTATACGGGTATCCCCAGCCGATCCCATCCAAGGCAAATACACGTTGTTGCATTTCCACAATATGGAATCAAGCCTCTCTTTCGTCCTAGCGTCATATACGGCCTGAATGTATGTCAACGGATAGATAGGAAAACGCTCGTTCTTATCCTTGGCCAGCTTGTCTAGCTGCTGTACGCTATCCCTCTCGTAACCCTCGCAAATATCTTTTCGCTCTTCCATGATGTATCGTGCTTTAGTTCGTTATACGTAAAATATGCTGTAGCCGGCGTTAAGCCTCAAGATCAAGTCTAGGTCGTTAGCCCTTACCCAATCCTCGCCTTCCTTCTTGTAAAGGGCCAACTTGAAGACGCTTTTATTGTCCCACTGATCTAATTTGTAGATGTTCCCGGCCAGATAGAAAGGCTTACCTACCCTTATGCGCTGATCGCCGTTCTCCGTAAGATCGATGTTCTTACGGCCTTTGTACAATGTCCTTACCTTCGGCTTGTAAACAGAGAATACAAGCTTGAATATCTTTCTGATGATTTTGTATATGAATTGTCTCATGATTATAATGTTTTAATGGTTATACGGTAGCTCCGGTAGCGTCGACCCAGTTCGTGCCTGTCCACCAGATTGGTTTGTTTAAAATTGTATCATAATATTGAAACCCTTTTTCATCTATACTTAAATCAGTTGGTCTTGAATTGGTTGAACCTATAACTTCAAATTTACTTTCAAAACCAGTTCCAGCATTCCTCCATCTCTCTCCAGACCACACAAACAATTTCCTTTTATCCCAATCATAATAAGTAAGACCTGTAATACTACCAGTTTTAGGCATATCATTTGTAGATCCTGCAATAATTACACTTACAGCTTTATTCACCCATTTCGCATCTTCCTCACCGGATATTTTTACCCTTTGAAAGTTAAGCGGGAGAGATTTTTCTCTTAAAAATCTAGCATAATTGTAAGCATCATAAGGAATTTTTTCAATTGATTCTGGAGTATCTTGTTCTAACAAGACATAACTAATACCGTTAATTGTAGTTTTAGACAAGCGTGTTTTTTTAAATTCATTTTTTATTATATGTGAATTTTCAACTGAGTATGGAATAAAAGGGTTATTATACAATATTGTACCATAATCTTGCTTATTAGTACTACAATTAATTATATTAGTTTCCCAATTGTCTAAAATACTTTCAAAATAAATACTAGGTTTATCTCTATACATTAAAAATTTACAGTTAACGTAATTACCCGCATAACCCTCGTCAAGTGTATTACCATATCTATTGAAATGTAAGTTGCAATTAACAAACATATAATTATTATATTTATTTTCTTCCAAAGAAGAAGTACGCACGTTAATTATATCAGAATTTTCAACAATAAAATCATATGGGCAATATTCTTTTGTAGGTAACGCCATTAACGAGTTTTTTATTGTAAATTTTCCTTTTGTATTCGGACGTAACAAAGTATATTGCACTCTTAATGTTTCAACATTAAGATTCGAATTAATTAATTTTAACTCAGACCCTTTTATAACCTTTCCAAAAACGCAATTATCTATAACTATATTTGGACAAGACAATAGATCTATTTGTTCATATTGTAAATTCATGTAAGTGTATTCTCTAGAATCGTCCTTATCATAATTAATTACTAAATTTTTAAGAACCACATTTTCTAATCCGTAAATCCCTTCATATAAACTACTCCTTTTCCAATTTCCGTTATTCAATATAAGTTTAAATACTTTGTCTTTTAAAAGGTTTACAGTTAATCCTTCAATATATATATTTGGCAAGTATTTTTTATTTTGTTCTACTCGAATTGGAGCAACATCCATGTGAGAATACAAATAATGAACTAAATTATCAGAACCGTTTATAGTACAATTTTTCAAATAAATATTGTATTTTGTCATATAATTATAGGTATGTTCATGAATTAAAGGAGATGAACATTTGTTGAATATGCAATTATCAAATACAATATCACCATAGTAATCACCTATTTGACAAAACTTGTTAGAAATAATACTGTCTCTAATCGTCACATGCGTACCGTAGGTATGAATATCAAACCTATTTATACTACTTTTATCCACAAATGCAGTATTTATACATCTGCAACCTATTACACCCCAATCATTATCGTGGGCATTTATATTTATTAGTTTTATATTAAAACCATTAAATACGGATAAAAAATAACCATGGGTTATTGCATTAGCAGCATCAGAATAAGTATTCATTTGATATACGTTATCTAATGTGAGATTAGTCACAAAATTAAAATAGAAAGTAGCATCGGCTTTCATATCTTTTGGGACGTTATTCTTATCTGTATATACATACAGATCTTTTATCATCATACCATCTACCTTCTTTATATTAAACAAATTTGTAAGTTTTGTGCTATTCTCTCTAAAGAATTTACCGTTACAAATTGTAGGATTTTTATCTTCACGTACATCTACCGCATAGAATATAGGATCAGAATCAATTGTATCATATGGTTGAATTGGAATATTTCTAGCAAATCCATCTTGAATAATAATTACATCGTAACGATATATATTGAGATCACCTTGATTTAAAATACGCTTTGACCATAAATTATCATCTTTTACTATAAGAATAAATTTTCCATTATTTAATTCAGGCACACTAGAATAATCAACTCCTTTTAAAAGTATTGGATCAATATCTAGCGTTATTAAAGGTCTTTCATCACCTCTTGCAAACAAATAACAGTCTTTAGAATTATTTCTAATATGAAATTCACAGTTGTTAAAATCAGTAGTATTACTTAATGGAATAGAATTAAACACAGATGGTATCTCTATATTTATTCTTCTAACATCTTTATAATTCACATTTACGCCCATAGAAATAGCGGTTGTGTGTAAAGAATATAATAAATCATAAGTAGATCTCCAATCTAAAAGATTGATATTAAAACTTAGAGGATTTAGATCATCTAAAAATCTTCCACCAAGTTTGATATTATCAAAAATGTTTATTGTTTTACCACTGATACGTGTATTGTAACCAATTAATTTACCATTCCTCAAACTCCCCCCTTGGAAATCCAGCACGCAATTCTCCGGCACCTCGATCGTCTGCCCGGCTAAGCAGTAGTCGTACTGGATGATATAGATGGTATTCGGCTTTCTCATCATGTGCTGCGTGAGCGTGTTCACGCCGTTCACGTAATGCTTCCGAAGGTACACACGTCCCATGCCGGAGTAATCCTTCGGGGCGTACTCCTTGTCTTTTAATTTTAAGGTCTGGTTATCCGTAACGGTTATATCCTCCTCGTCCGGGAGGTTGGTGACGCTCTTGTTCCCGATCAATTGCTTGGTCGCCTCGGAAAGATCGTCCGGATCGACGGAACCGGGCTTCAAGTCCGTCACTTGCTGGTTGGTGATATCGATTATCTCGTTCCGCAATCCCCTCCGGGTAATGTACGTGTCACGGATAACGTTACCCTCATGGTCTCTCCAAGCACGGTCTACCGTGATCTCCGGGGTGAGGTCGATATCCGGCTTGAAACCGGCGGGACGGGCTGATAAAAACGACTCCTTAGGTATGTAATCAAGACGCTTCTCCACCTTATCTAAATCAGAATTTACCTCCTCGAAATTTTCGGAGGTCTCCTTTTTGAAAGCATCTATATCCTTATTTATATCATCGATAGAATCATGTACCCCATCAAGATCATTCTCCATGCCGATAATCGCTGATTTTATTGTCTTTATATCGACATTTATACGTGATATGGCATCATCTATTGCGTCTATCCTCTCCGAGTTCGGGATATCCATTGAATCTTTAATCCATATAGATGATCTTCTGGGTTTACGTAAGATAGCAACCTCATTCGATAATTTCAGATCGCTTCCAAAATGAGTATAAACCCCATTCTTGGCCGCAATATAAAAGATATTGTCAAGTCCAGAAACAGGAGTGGTGTCTGGTAAAGCATAACCAGCGAAGACATATCCCCTTCTCTCGAAGAGACCGATAAAATCCTCTACCATCTGGACTAAATTATCCTCCTTATCCTTTAGTATCCCCCAGCTTTGACGATTTACGTTCCAAAAATGCTGGACACCCAAGATATAAATATAATCCCCATCCACGCCTCCGTTAGGATACCTACGCATAGCGTCATACACGTTATCGAACTCGCCCAGATTATGAGGATCTGTAGCCAAAGGCATCACGTTGTTATCTTTCTCGCTCATGACTCCACGAATGATTTTCCAATATTAAAAAAAGTCTCGGCCATTTGGGGTTCCCTTCTGGAAACCATAACCAATCCGGCCGTATAATTTATAATGGCCTCCCGAAGAAGGGTATTGAACTCTAGCTCTTCATTGTTATCCCCCGTATATGAAGGAACGGGAAGATAAAGCGCCCTATCTATCCGGTGATCCCTACGGTTATATTTCCCGTTATTCTCAAACCCCACGGTATAATACCGAAGGATCTTACTACCGGACAAATCCCTTGAGAGCACGCAAACAGGACGAATCGGCGTGCCACGGGTATATACGTTATATTGCATCCTAGCCTCCTCCGTATCATCCCCTATAGCGTCAAATACCGGATTACGCCATGATCGCATCTTAAACAAGGTCAGTCTAAGGAAATCAGGTGGAAGCACTACGTATCCGGAGCCATCGGTATCGCAATATTGGGCCGCCTCAGGGATTACCAACGGAACGCTATCTAACATCTGTACCGGAGCTATCCTCTCCACTGATCGTACAGCGTCAAGCAGCTTCTCCCTTATAATCTCATTAAGCTCCATATTGTTATCCTCCGAGACTATATACTCTTGCTCAATCCTGTTCTCATCCAAGGTTATCCGCACGGATGTCACCAAATCCTCGACATTATACCTCATATCATCCCATATTAGGAAATACCACCCCGTTTTTCCGGGCTTCCCTCTGAATGCTTTCCGGGGATATAAGCCCGCTTATATCCGAACCGAAAGTTTTCTCTAAATAATCAATAGCCTCTTGAAAAGACCTTATCTCCCCGACCGGGGTCAAATCCTTTGTCCTAGACTTTTTATCAGGAACGGGATCAGATTCTATCTTTATAAAACGACTCCCAAAACAATCCATTGACTCCAACGCCTTGGCCTCATCCTTATCCCTAGGGATATAATAACTCCCGTTCCTTGTCATAGGGATAAAACGAATCCTTCGATATCTATCACGCACCTTAAGATTAAATGACAAAACACTATCTGAGAAATATTTCATGACACAACGATTTAAAGCGGGGAGGCGAATCCCCCCCCTATTTTATAAAGAACCTAACTTAACACGGATGTGGGCGTTCGGATATACCAGATAACAGCAACTGGCCTCATTCAAGACCACGGCACTAGTCTTACGTTTCGCTAATTTCTCCATGTCATAAGTCTTTCTGCTAAACATCTCGAAAGTCCTTTTACGGAGGTATTCGGGGTCCATAACAAAGGCCTCGTCTGATTTCATGTTCATATCAAGCAACTCATGGTGCATAGCCAGCAACTTACCGAAATTGCTATCGAAAGAGGTAAATTTAAGCCCCCACTTCTCGAACTCCTTAACGACCTTGAAACGCTCACTCTTCATCTTGGCCAAGGCTGCCAAGAAATCAGATCCGCAGAAAGCGATCTTCGTCTTGTTCCCCGCATCATTACCCGTGAAGATCTCCTTCAAGAAATCAACCATCTCATCGTCCTTGATCACAATCTCATTGGTCGATTCATCAACGGTTCCCAAAGACTTGTCCTGACCTGCCATCCACCAAATACCACCGGTGAAATAAACATCCATACCCGTTTTCTTGGGATCCTTACTCTTTCCCTTGATACCGAACAGGAATGAGTTCTCCATACCCAAACGCATATCATAGATAGCGTCCTCCTCCATATCGTCAAAGTTCCAGTCAACCTCCTTACTCCACATCTTATTATACGTGGACTCCTCTACCTGCATCATGAATCTCTGGCAAAATTGTTCTTGTGGCGTAGGCAATGAATAGAACTGCCCGGTCTCCACGTCCAATTCCCCTGCGGCACGGCCCATACGAATAAGCACGTCATTCTTTTTAAGGGCTGGAACGATAGAATTCTCTCCTGTCGTATTTCGTTTGCCGTTCACGGCAATCACTTGCGGATATCCCTCGTTCTCGCTCTTGCCCACGACATAAAGCATCAAGTCCTTTACCGTATCCTGAGTCGATCCATCCTCTTTATAGCCCTTGATCCCAGATACCCGGATCGTATCAGTCACGCTAAAGAGAGAAGCATCATTCACAGGCAAGGTTACATAAGATGATCCTGATGCCATCTCGGTCGTATTGGTCTTGACGGAATCCTTGATGGGTCTTGTCGATACACTGTAATATTTCACGACCATGCTGTTGACCCTGCTAATACTCTCTGCGCTCCTCGTGATCTGGTCTATAGGAGTACGCATCGGTCTCATTTTCGTGATACGCTTGTCTATAGCCTTCGCATAATACTCTGGATTATCCGTTTCTTTCGAGATTTGAATGCCATCCGTAGCAGTCGCCCCGCCATTGGCATCCGTGACCGCAATCCCCGGGTTAATATCAGTCACCTCTCCCCCTCCATCCGTGGTTGTCGGTACGGCCATACACATCCCGCATCCGGTAGTGGCTCCTAGCATCACGGCCAAAACGGTCAATACCAAGCCGCCCAAATAATTAAAAAAACTCTTTGATCTCATTTTACTAATTGTTTATGGTTATTAATTATGATTATTGCCAAACACTCTTACGTCCCGTGATCTTGTCTAGTCTGTCAATCGTCGGGTTTCTCTCCTTTTTCGTGGGAGATGTCATCCCCCCGCTGGAACCCAGATCGGGCGGCAACCGATCCACCTTGGTACTCTTTCTCTTGTTTATGTCTATATTGGCGTTACGTCCGGCTATCTCCCCCTCATTACGGGCCTCCTCCTCACGTTTGGCCGCATCCATCATGGACTTGTCATAGTTTGCCGCTTTCATCAGCATCATCCAATCATCCTTGGTGACACCGTTCACCACGATCCGATCCAACAATCCTCCATCGGCGTAAAGGAACTCATAAGCCGCCCTAGCGTCCTCGTCACTGAATTTACCTTCCGACTGGGCTTCCTCCAGACCTTGGATCATCAATCTCAGGTTATCCTCCGCCTGCTTTTGCAGTTCCTTGTCTCTCGTCTGCCTCTCCATATACTTGGAAAAAGCCTCTGAGAATTTGTTCTTTCCCTCCTCGCTTTCCAAGGCGGCCTTAAAATCATCCCCGTAATTCTCGATAAGATATTCCACGGGATTACCGCCCTTGCGCATCACCATCAAGAAGCCGGCGCTCCTAGGGTCAGAGGCCAACAAGTCCCCTAGTTCCCTCTGCGCTTTATCACCTCTATCAAACCTATCAAATTCGTCGTTCAATCTTCCATAAAACTCATCCTCGTTCTCCACGTCCAAATCTGGATAACGTCCCCTAATACTCTCCAAGAACATATCTCTTTTAGACGTAACAGGCTTATTGTCAATATCATTTTCTGGCATACATTGTTTTTTTAAATTATTCTATACGCAAATATGATAACGATACAAGCCCCCATAACGATAAATCTTACCCGGCAAAGCAGAAATTCGTAACTTTGGTAAAAACAGGTATGATATGAGGAAGAACGGAAGCGTATTCTCCATGATGCGGGAAAGAAACCTTGACCTCCTTAGGGCATACAGGGAAGCCTTGAACAGGAACATGAGATCAGACAAGGACCTTGTCTATATGGACCTACTTACCGAGACCGTAGCGTCGCAAGCCTCCAGATACTGGGTATCCGTGGAAAGGGCCTCGTCCGTCATATACCAGATGAACAAGGGGGCCATGCCAAAAGGGATGAAGGACAACGCCAAGGTATTCTACAAGTCCTTATTCGAGAAATTCATCTCGTACCGATCGGATCACCCCAAAATGCCCATAAAGCATATCGTATCCATCATAATAGAGAGTCCCGCCCCATGTTTCGTACTTACGCCCGAGAGCGCCAAGGCCATCATATCTAAAATGAGAAAGGAATGTTACGAGCAAACCATGCGACGATTGCGGCACTGTTTCTGATATACGTGTTACCGCTAGACCCACTAGGTTTCGCCTCCGGGCCGTCATATCCCTTCTGGACGAGGCTGTCATACATGTTCTTCCACGTGAACATATGGCATCTGATCGGGAATTCATACGCCCTGAAGGTAATGCGAATTGGCAAGAGGGAGATTGCACGGTCCTATATCATGGCCGTCCTCGCCTCATTCTTCTCCACATCCCCCGTCATCGGGGCAAGCGCCATGATATTCGCCACGTGGGGTGAGCGGCTAGCCTCGGCCAAATGGAGAGACCGGGCGATATGGGCGAGCAGTCTTGTCATATCATACGTCATTCCCGGCATAAGCTGGGAGATACATCTAGCGTCATCGCTGATTGGGTTTTGCTGGATAAAGCTATATAATTTATATCATGACTATAGATTGGTTAGTAGAGGAGAATAACAGGAGGAACGACGAGATGCACGCCCATTTCGACCCTATCAAGGGAGAGAACTCGCCCGGGACAAGAGAGATGGTCGAGATATCCGACATGTACCCATACAAGATGCTCCTGCCAGCCAGCATGCTATCAAACAAGCTAGTTAAAAGAATAATAAGGTATAAATCCATAAGGGCCTTTTGCAAGGTCACCTTCAAGAGGTATGACGAGGAACTTCATGAGAAGGTCGTACGACAGTTCATAAAAGTAAGGAACAAGCATGACTTCCCTTTCTGGGCTTACTCTTTCTGCGAGATAAAGAACAAGGAGGGAGGCAAGAACATCCATTTCAAGCTCAACTATCCACAACGCCTGCTGCTATCCGTGATGGAGAATATGAGATTGGCGGGACTACCCATAAGGATTATCCTGCTAAAGGCCCGGCAATGGGGAGGTTCCACGTTGGTACAGCTATATATAGCGTGGATACAACTATGCCATAAAGAGGCGTGGTACTCCACCATCGTAGCTCAAGACGCGTCCACGTCAAAGAAGATCAAGGCCATGTATAGCAAGATGCTGGAAAAATACCCCACATGGCTGTTGGATCTACCGGATAACGTCACGCTGGGATTCACGCCTTACGAGGGATCGCAATTGGACAGTATCATAACGTACGGGAAAGGTAGTAACGTGGAGAAGGCGAGGGACACGGTCATAACCATAGGTACCTATAACAGCCCAAACTCGGGACGAGGCGGTGACATGAGCTGCGTACATTATTCCGAGGTGGGATTATGGGATGACACGGACGGGAAAACCCCGGAAGATATAATAAGGAGCATATCCTCATCCTTGCTATTGGCCCCGCTTACCGTGGAGGTCATAGAATCCACCGCTAACGGTATGGGAAATTTCTTCTACCGGTCATGTGTCACGGCCAAGAAAGGCAAAAGCAACAGGAGGTTCGTATTCGTCCCATGGTTCAAGATCGAGAGATACGAGCTACCCGTGAAGGACAAGAGGGCATTCGCCAAATGGCTTCTTGACAACAAGGAGAACGACAATCCTCCGGATGGATGCCTAGACTCCGGGAAATATTACTGGAGACTATGGAAGCTGGGGGCTTCCTTCGAGGCTATAAACTGGTATTTAGTCAAGCGGAAGGATTTCATGGAGCACGCGGACATGGCGGCGGAGTTCCCCAGCGATGACGTGGAGGCGTTCAAGAACTCCGGCAACATGGTATTCAGCGTATATCATATAGACAAGCTGAAGGAGGGATGCAAGCCCCCCAAGTATGTCGGGGAAATATCGGGCAAGTCCGTTAAAGGGAAGAGCGCCTTGACAGAGCTGTCATTCAAGGAGGATCATAACGGGTCGCTCAAGGTATGGTCGTTGCCAGACGATCAAGCGAACGTCAAGAATCGTTACCTCGTGATCGTGGATATAGGGGGCCGTGGAAAGAAATCCGATTTCTCGGACATATTGGTGATAGACCGCTATTGGATGATGTTTGGCGGGAAGCCGGAGGTAGTGGCCGAATGGCACGGACACATAGACCATGACCTGTTAGCATGGAAATCCGCCCAGATCGCCAAGTTTTTCGGGAACGCCCTGTTAGTCATAGAGAGCAATACCATAGAGACCAAGGACAACGATACGGACGGAGACCAGTCCGAGTTGATATTCAACCAGATCGGGGACGCTTACGACAACCTGTACGCACGTAAGGCGAGCGAGGCCAAGATACGGGCCGGAAAACTGACGGAATGGGGATTCCACACGAACCGGAACACCAAGCCAATGATCATATCCTATCTCGTGGCATGCCTCCGAGAACAGTCATATATCGAGCGGGATATAGACACGCTGGATGAGATGTCCACGTACGAGAAGAAAGCCAACGGATCGTTCGGGGCCGTGGAAGGCAAGCACGACGACAAGGTCATGACTAGGGCTATAGGACTTTATATATGTTATTGCGACATGGATCTGCCGTCCATCCCCAAGGATAAGTCCCCCGGCGTAAGGCCCCATGGTCCTATCAGCGAGGCTACCATATGACAACCGACAAGTTTTATCGTTACGATTGAACGCCAAGTCCCCATATTCGTCAGAAAAAAGAATCCATGACTAGATTGATCCCTAAATCGAGGATATCACCTATAGATACCGTCAAATACGAGAGACGAAACATGACGGACGGGCGGAACATGCCATTGGTATACCAATGCGCTAGGGCATGGGACAAGCTCGACAAGTTCAGGAAAGAGAGGGACAGGAACAAGAGATATATGTACGGCGACCAATGGGGGGACCTGATCGAGTATTGTGGCCGGATGATCCCGGAGGAGGAATATATAAGGATGCAGGGGAATATCCCCATGACCAACAACCTTATCCGAAGGTTGGCAAGGACCGTCATCGGCGTTTATCGGAACCAGAATAAGACACCCGTGTGCGTGGCGAGGGATCGTGACGAGCAAACGCTGGGAGAGACCATGAGCACCATGCTCGAGTACAACAACAAGATCAACGACATCAAGGAGCTGAACGCAAGGATGTTCGAGGAGTTCCTCATAAGCGGCCTATCCATACAGAAAGAGACCTACGCCCAAAGGGAGAACCGAAGGGAATGCTGGACTGACAACGTCAACCCGAACCTGTTCTTCGTGGACGGCCCCATGAACGACCCCAGACATACCGACATCGAGATGATCGGAGAGATCCATGACGTGACCTTCGGGCAACTCGCCAGCGTATTCGCCAAGGATGACAGGGATTATGAAAGGCTGCAAGATATATACAAGAACGCCCGTGACAAGGACTATATCGCCAAGTTCAACGACACGTTCAAGGGCAACAATTATGACCTTAACGGGTTTATGGCCCCGCAAGACCCCCGCTTATGCCGTGTGATAGAACTATGGACGCTCGAGAGAAGAAAGGCGTTCTGGTGCCACGACTGGCTGAAGGGCGACGCTTACGTGGACAGTTACTCGAACAAGGGGAACATAGACGCTGAGAACGAGGGCCGGCTGGAGGATAACAGGATCAAGGACGAGCTGGGGAATTACGTGCTGGACGAGCTGGGACAACCCACGCTATACATGCCAGAGAGCGAGGTCCCGCTCATAGAGTACGAGTACATGATACAAAGCTACTGGTACTACCGTTATCTTTCACCGTTCGGGGATATACTTGACGAGGGAGAAAGCCCTTATAGCCACGGGAGCCACCCTTACACGATGAAGGCATATCCTTTCGTTGACGGGGAGATACACTCGTTCGTCAGCGACATCATCGACCAGCAAAGGTATATCAACCATTATATCATCCTGAACGATTTCGTGACGAAAGCGAGCGCCAAGGGAGTGCTGGTGGTAGACGAGGCCTCCGTTCCCGATGACATGAGCATAGAGGATATAGCGGACGAGTGGACGAAGTTCAACGGCGTGATCAAGCTGAAACTCAAATCGGGGGCACAGGTCCCCCAGCAGATGATGAACCGGAGCGTGCCGGCAGGGTTGGGAGACATGATAAAATTACAGATGTCCATGATGGAGGACGTATCCGGGGTACAAGGGGCCATGCAGGGGAAACAGCCCACGAGCGGGACAAGCGGAGCCTTATACCAGCAACAAGCGTCCAACGCCAGCAACAGCATCGTGGACTTGCTGGAATCGTTCGCCAGCTTCATCATATCGGGCATGTACAAGAAGTGCAAGAACATCCAGCAATTCTACGACGATAAAAAAATAATAAGGATCGTTGGAAGGAACGGCTATGTCCAATGGGACCCGGAGACCATGGGAGGCGTGGAATTCGACATATCCATATCAGAGAACTACGACACTCCGGTATACAGGGCGTTATCCAACGAGTTGCTATTGCAGTTGCTGAACGCCAAGCAGATATCTATCGAGCAAATGCTCGAGGTGGGAAATTTCCCGTTCGCCGATCAGTTATTGCAATTGATCCAGTCGCAGAAGGAACAATTAGCCGCTCAGCAACAACAAATGATAGCCGGCCAAGGCATCGACGCTATCAATCAACAATTATAAATACCAACATTAAAAAAAGGAGGTTAAAATGTCAAAAGTAAGCAAGGTTAGAAGCGAGCTGGAAATCTTCAAGGATTTATTCAAGAACGGCATGCAGCCCAAGATCGATAATCTGGAAAGTTCCGCCGCCTTAACGGACGTGGTAAACAAGGTTAACAGCATCCTAGCGACCTTGAGAGCCGCAGGTATCATAGCTTCCGAGTAAGCCTGATACAAGAAAGGGGTTGGCAAATAAATGTCACCCCCTTTCTATTTTACTTAATCATATAAGACCTTTCGCCTGTAACACGTAATTCAACCATGACCTCCTCTTTAACGCCCTCTCCTTGGCCGATATGGGATTTTTACCGTTGGCGTATGGCGTATAATAAAAACATTCCCGGTTGAAATCGTTGATCCGTACAGAATGGGCGAAGTAACCGTCCGTCCTGTATTTACGTACCTCCGATCGGTTGCAAGTTATCAACCTATGATCGTAATTAGGGATCACGTAATAGCGCACGTTACGCCTCGAGTACTTCTCCTTGGCCTCCTTTATGGCGTATCGGAGTTGGATGTCCGCCCTCAAGAGGACGAACCATATACGGATTTGCTTGAATATATTATATATCATGATGATTTTCTATGAAATTGTCGTAAATTCACTCAACAAGCCTCCTTATTACCTAAGAACTTGTTCACGAAGTAAACTTGCCCTTTTCCGGTGACCTTAGGCGTGATAGTAGTATGCAGTACCCCATTACTACCGGATCTTACGCCTTTCTTCAACTCAAATAATCCTTGTTCAACATATTGCTGATTAGGGATATTGTATCTCTCACCATGCTTTCCGAGATATCCGTTGTCACGCATCCATGCGAACAACCTTTTCTCCCCGATGGAATACCCGTTTTGAGCGATCAGCTTGGCTAGCTCACCGATCAGGCAGGAACTGTTCGCCGATTGAACGGCGTTCGTGAAAGCCACGGCAGGAGCGGCCTCGGTTACTTTCCGCTCGGCCTCGATACGCTTTTGTTGTTCCTCTTTAAGGTTTGTGGCCAATTGGATCAAGAAATCGGGCGAGGTCAAGGCTTTCTCCAATGTGTCGTTTGTCATATACGCTCCATGTTTACGGATGGAAGGGAGAACCTCTCCGCATACCCAGTCTTGGAATGGTTCGGCTTGCGGCTTGTCGGATCGCATGATTACCTTGTAGAGGTTCTTTTCATTGACAAAATTCATTTGTTGTTCTCTACCAATCGAATCGGTGACCCCAATCCGAATGGGGGCATCCGTCAGTCTTGATTGTACAGCGTCTACACGCAATCCTAAAATTTTGCAAACATCCGCAAGGCAAAATAAAGGATTCTCACTTGTTCCGGCTACTCTCACTTCACCGAAACGATCGTTCTCAAAAATTTTAATTGCTTCCATATCTTAAAATTTTAATTGTTCGAAATATTTTCTCCCGCAATTTTAGCCATAAGATCAAAACGACTTTGTTATTTTGATTACCTCGTGCGTCCTCCATGAAAAAAGTCGCCCCACACGGCGCAGCGACTCACCATGCAGGGCATTTGACTTCAATATCCTATGTCCGGTCGCTGTCGGACAAGGCAAATATCGGGATACAGGAACGACCGGGAACGATAAATCTTACCCGACGTTAACGACACCGCACGTTATTTACGCTTTAATTCATACTTTAGCGGAAAAGTAACGAGCATGGCGAAGAAGATCATAATACGAAAACCGTTAGACAGGTGGGGCAACCAGATATCATACGTAACCACCTCATCCTCCGTATATGACAAGGAAGGAAACAATCTCGACCAGCTATTGGCAAAGATAGATACGGAATACGTGAGGAAAACATCCATAACCCAAGAGCTGGGGGAATCGGAAGATCTGGTGATGGGGCAAAAAGGGATCACTATGGAGATCAACAGGATAGACCAAAGCGTGGTCGAAATGGGATCGTCTATCTCATCGCTAGGGATCTCCCTGAAAGACTTAGAGGAAAGGGTCTCCACGCTTGAAAATACACCTGCCACATAAACAAAAAATAAGCAATCTCTCGTTTAAATAAACAAAAATCGTATATTCGCGCTGTCACCGATATAGAATATAAGACGTGACACACATTGTGGCGTTAAAGATATCGTCTCCTATAAAGACCTAAATTCCCCAAATTTATAAACATAACAGGGAGCCGATAGCAACAATACGCCCACGTTATTTGTATATATAATCTATATATAAGACGTGGGCCGTTGCTTACTACCTGTTATGTTGGCGTGGGGACGCCGGGTCTTGGTAGTTGCGACGGCGCCACGTTTTTTTATGCGTATATGGTATGTTATATATTTATAACCCCTTATGGCTCTCATCCGTGATGGACCGGAGCCATAACTTAAAGATATTACACTAGGTTGTATTCATAAAATAATTTTATCAAAGTCATACCGCTCTTTCGTGAGAACCAGAGGTATATTTATGTCAAGGGTATAGCTTTGGAGGGTGGGGGCACACTCCTTTCCTTATGGCATAAAATATAGTTTGAATAAATATTTCCCGCTTCCCTTGGGTGGTATTGGGAAGCATTTTAATACGGATATACCCACCGTTGCTATTCCGGGAGGATCGGCAATGATGATTAAGTATGTCTTTGTTTAGATATGGATTTAGATATTATAACGTTCCTGTCCGTGAGAATCGGATCGTTTAAGGTTGTCTGAAAACCATTCATATAGATTATGTTAAATAATAAAAACTCCCTTGTCCGCGAGGATTTGGGGAGTTTTCTATTTTAGATACCTCAAAACGATCAATAGCTTCATCCCATAGGAGATATACTTCGTTGGAAGGGTAAGTACTACTGGAAAATTCACGGACATGCCGTAAAACATGCCTCCTGCGGGATAACGGATGTGAAGATTAGGTAATTTTGCAAAAAAATCTAAATACATAAAACATGAGCGAGGAAACATACAGGATATTCAAGGTGATTTTGATGTTCATATTTGCTTTCATAGCATGGAATTACGTGCAGACACAAAGGTACTCAAGCGTCAATGAATACATTCTAGTAGATAAGATATCCCAAAAAGCACTCATCCTAGATCAAAGCACTCATAAATTTGAATGACTATGAATTACTACGATATACTATCAATTAAGAGAGACGCTACATTAGAAGAGATACAAAAAGCGTATAAAGAAAAATCATTCCAGTTTCATCCCGACTTCAACAAAGGAATCAGTGACGATAGCATGTTCCGTATAATTAAAGAGGCGTATGAGACATTATCTGACACTGAAAAGAGAAATCAATACGATGCATCGTTGAACAAGACAGATCAGGCACCAAGCGAAAATAATAATAGAAATAATGATATGTTTATAAAAGATCATCTTAAACATACAGAAGGCGATCTGGTTAAACATTATACGATTTTAAATGAGGTAAATTCAAAGAAAGCAGAACCAGATAAACCATCTAAGTTGGCATTTTTGAAAAATAAGGAATGGATCATACTATATATTCTATTTTTAATAATTTATCTATACGATATAAGCAAGGAAAAACCACAAAGCATAGGTCATTACATATTTTTAATATCCACTCCTCTAGGATATACACTGGGAGCATTCTTTATTTCATCATTAGCAGTCTTATTCAAGTTGATATTTAGACAAAAAACCTCCTTAAAGGAATTTGCTTACATATCAATAATTGTTCTTTTGCTAGGGCTTCTTGGTAATATATTTCAATAAAATGAAAAAATTATACATAGCGGGTGACACCAAACGCCACCCGCTATCTTTTCACTCATCTGAATCCTCAAATATCTCCAACGCTCGTAGCTTCAGCTCGTACACTTGGTTCTCCAGAGAATCATTATCGCTACCTACCTCACGAAGGAACCTTTCCATATCGGATATGGCTCTCACGTATTGAGATAATTCTTGAGATTTCTTGAAATCATCACTTTTCATAAACTTCTCAAGTTTTACGATATATTCGGCCCTGTCAAGAATATTGATAGATGGGTCCATGGACTTCTCTAGATACCCTTTGTAATCATGATCCATTTCCGAGACAAAGTCTACGACCTTCTTGTTATATATGGAATTCATCCGGCTCAGCTTCAAATCCTTATCCCCTCCGGTCAAGAAACGGCTTAACAGTGGATAACGACTCACTGGCATATCTCCATCCTCTCCGGACAGTATATCAAGGACTAAATCAGACACACCCAAGGCTACGGTACCAAAACCTCCCGTATATCCGGAAAAAATGTTCTGCCAAGTAGCCGGATTAAAGCTCAGACCTCTCTTGACATCGTCGCCACCCGTCAACGAGTTAAGCGCCCTCGACAACTCGACCATGGTGGTACTGGTACTCCTGTAGACCTTGGTGTACTCCGGATCATAATCATTAGCCTTATTCATCGAGGTCTTATAGATAGGATTACCCATAAAATTCACGTTAGAGGCGTTTTGGGCGATAGGCTGAACCACCGTAGGCAGGAGATTTAGAGCGAACTTCCAACTATCATACTCCCAGTTTATGTTTAACGGGGATACCATATCAATCCCTGTCTTAACGACATCCATAGCCTCCACTTCCCTTTTACCGGATAATTGCCCGGCAATTATATCTCCGATCTTGAAATAATTGGCAAGCTCCGGAGATAACGGAATCTTGAGCCAACGACCATGAGTCAAACGAATACATATATTATTCTGTCTCTCATGATCGCTCAATGAATCAAAATAATCCCTATCATCATCATCGCTATCCCATCCCAAATAAGCGAAGAGCATAGGCATAAACATATTATTGAGCAACGAGACAGACGATCCCATGAATATTAGTGGGGCAATACGGGAACCTATTCCTTTAATTGGATGATTTATCAGCATGGAATATTCCTTATACATGCTTTGAACGGCGGCGTTAAAGAACAACACCCAATCTCTTCCATACTCAGATATCCACGCCGCTGTGTTAATATACCATTTATCGCTCTTCGTTTTCTTTCCGGCACCTTTCTTGTTAAAGTTAACCGATACCTCCTTGGCATCATTGATTGACCGGTCAATGGATCTTCCATGTTCCCGGCTCGTCTTATACGCCGCATATCGGTTCACAAGTTCCGCTACGTTACCCATGAACTCAAAGCACTCAAAAACAGTAGAGACTAGTTCTTTGGGGGGTAACTTCCCAATATTACCATCCGAAAGTTTCTCTAACTTGTTCGCTAAATCCTTGGCGTATTCCTTTTGCGTCTCCACGAACGTATATCCAGTAGCCCCTCCATTATCCATGAACTCCTTAAATATTGCCTGTTCCTTATCAGAAATATCGATCTCTCCCCTTTTGTATTTATACAGATTACGACCTAAACTCCGAAGTCCAAATAACGCTCGCCTCTGGTTCCCTGAAAAATCCTTGAAATACCTAAAGTTCTCCGTCACAAACACGGAGTTATTGGCATAAGGCGTATCTCTTATCAAGTTGGCAAACGAGAACGCCACGTTCTTGGACGTAAAAGCTCCGGCCATAAATGTTTTCAAGTTCCTAGCTACGACGTAAGCGAGATCATCCTTCACGTCCGGATTCGTCAATCCATTTACCGCTTGCGCCAATCGGGGATTGCCATTAACGGTCATGACATACCTGTTACCTCCCACGAAAACCTGTACCTGATGCTGGCTTCTCTGGTCATACAATGTTTTATATGGTATATCCGATCGACCTCCTTTAATCAGCTCAGCCTTACCTTCCTCTCTAAGTTCTCTCATCATTTCCTCATGATCTTTCACCGCCTTGGCCACTTCCTCGCCAGAAGCGTTATCCGGTATTTGCGGAATGGACTCCACCCATTCCGGATTTTCCTCGGTACCGACATTTCGAACCCAGATATTATCTATGGTAATAAGACCGCCAGTGTCATGATTGCTAGCTAAATTGAGAAAACGTTGTTTCGCCAAGTTCCTATTTCCTGCGGTAATAGATCCGTATCCAACGTGTATCAAACCAGCGAAAGGATTATCAGCCTCAGAGATACGTCCTTTTGCGGTCTTCACTGGGTTTCCCATCTTTATCTCCGTAGCGTCTATGTAATCATAAACATCGGAGGCAATATTATCGGAGAAACCTCTCAACGGGATAAAGTACTTAAACCGGGAAAGGTTCTTATCCATATAGGACTTGCTTATCAGCCCGGACTCATACTGCCTCCTTAACGTATACTCTGACACGTTATGAACCTTATCCCATAGATTATCGACCAAAACCATATTGTGGGTAGACTCATAATCTCTCACGAAATCATAAGCGTCAGAAAGCCATTTATCTTTATTCGCCCCATCCTCCGAAGGCTTAAACACTGAAGACAAACCACTATAGTCCTTTCCTAGAATCACACCATAAGAATTATCGCCTAACTTCCATTGGAATGACAATGCCTCTCGATCCAACTCCTTTTGTTCCTCGTCCCACGCTAGACCCTTCTTAAGGATATCTTTCTTTGAATCTTCCCACCTATCAATCAACGTTCCGGTCACCTTTTCTTTATATTTATCCATCTCCTTGTTATAGATCTCGGATTTGACAAATGATTGCCGATAATCGGCGGCTATCTCAGCAGAACGCTCAGCCTTACCTTTATCAACACCTTTCTTTAGTTCCTTGCCAAGAACCTTGTCATACGTCTTTTTGTAAGCCTCACTCCCCTTTTCCTCCGCAACCTTTTCCGCTGTTTTTTTAGCGTTTTTAAGATCAGACTCGGAAATAACCCCCATTTTAGACAAAGCGTCCACGTCAAACGCCTTAAGAGTTTCTATGCCATCCCTTACGGACATATCACGGTTTCTCTCGATACCGTGTTTAGATTGTACATATTTAACCAAATCCCTTAATGGCCCTTTAGACCAATCCCAAGTTCTTCTTAAGCCTTTCTTGGACACCTCAGAGACATCACCTATCAATGCCCTTATAGCCTCATTCAAAGGATTCAGGAATTTAGAGTCGAAACTATCCATATCTGCCTTATTCTTTGAAGACAAGGCTATAAGAGCGTAATATGGGTTCTCGTAATCCAGTATCTTCGATTTGGTTTTCTTGGCCAATAATTTCAAGAACTCATCTATAGCTGTTAAAGAATCAACCATAGCCTCCTTGAACTTAAAACTGTCTGAAGATGCCACTTTATCCCAAGCGTCAACCATTTCCTTATTCAAAGGTTCTTCATTCTCCACCTCTGTTTTCGCTTCCCTAAACCGAACAGAAAAATCCCCGACACCCAAATCATTCCTCATTACCGTATCCTCGGCCACATCCATCAAGTTCCCTTGCTCCAAGTTCTTATAGCTTCTCCAGAGAATATAACGGAGGTCATTATCCGATAACTTGAAATCAAGGCTAATACCTGCCTTTCTCAACATATCAAGAAAAGCGTCCTTGATCTTTTCCCATAACGAACGATCGACCTTGTTATCGAAACCACGTTCCGCTAATTCCGCTAGGTATTCCTCTGTAGCCTCACGCAAGTTAAGAGGATTGCCTTTAGTCCGGTCAATGATATTTTTCCGGATATCCTCGTTGGCGTTCCGATACACGTTATCAAGGAAAGTATCGAAATCATCCCCGAATAGCTCACGTAACCCATGATGCCCTACCACCTCATGGAGGAAAGTCCTTTGAGCGTCACCTACGGACGTGGAATTAGGTGATACTATGACTATCTCCCCGGTAGAAGTATCATACCAGCCTTTGGAATCTCTCTTACGGGCCAACATATTCTCATCCGTATCGTTTATATCGTCCACGTCATGGATTACCCTGACAGGGGTATTAAGCTTGTTTGACCAATCGTTGATTGAGGATTCAATAGTTTCAGCCTTATTTAAATTAGCAGCGCCTTTCTCACCTATAGAACGAAAACGAACGCCATCAATTTCTGAGGCCTGCTTAACAGCCTCATTTCTCGATATCTCATCATCGGCTTTATAAGTGAATATTTTCAAACCCGCATCGTATATCGCCTTACGGATGTCACCATCTACGTTATCCGGGACTACAGCGGCAGCAAATTCCTCCAAATATACAGGACGTTCAAACTTAGTCTCGAAGTACATTGCCGGATATTCATTCCTTATGGCATCCACCATCTCATTCAGCGTCTTCACATCCTCATCAGAAAAATCTATCCCATATTCTTCCTTTATATATTTTTGAGGGTCTTTGCTTCGTGCCGCTTCCGCCAACCTGTATAGACCGTAGTCGTCATATCCTTTGGCATCCGGTTGCAATTTTTCTCCTAACTCATGAAATACCTTAGACCATTTATCCCTGAAAGCGTCAACGTCAGCATGATCCGTAGTCAGCTTCCCTTTATCCTTGCGTATATCTTTCAGTGAGCCTTTAGCATCCAGCAAACTCGCAGCGAAATTTTGGAACGACGCACCTATTCCGACAGACGCGCTTCTTCCTTGCTTCTTCATAAACTTGGATACGTTCTCCAAGGTGTTAGGAATGTACTTTCTTATACCGGAAGGAGTAAATCCGTTAAAAATAATTTCTTTTATCCCGTACCTTTCATTCAATTTATCGAGCCACTTGTTAAAATCGCCTCGCATTCCATTTTCTTCTATGAAATTCCATGAATCGCGCATTGTTCCGTGAGCATCAACCTTGTCGGAATTGCTTATGTCATCACGTACTGATTTCATGAAGCTTTCTACCGCAGAGTAATCAAATCCATACTTATCGATTCGTTCAAGATCCGTCTTACGTTTCTCGTAGAGGATTGATCTTGGATTCATTTTACCTATAGCTTCTTCAAGCTTGGCTCTACGAAGTTTTATCGCCTCATTGTAACCTTCCGTACTAAATCCTTTATATTCCATATAGGCATCTTTCAGACGGGACAATTGCTTGTCAGACAAACCACTCATGGAGAACGATCCATTTGTGGCATCTTCAACTTCGGTTCTTGTTTTCTCCGGATATGAAGGCTTTGTACGGGCTATTTCCGGAGCTTTACCTTGCTCATATAAATACATATAAGCAAGACTATCCTCGCCTCTTCCATCCATATAGCTGTCCATCCCACTTTTGGTTGTCGACCGCATTTCCTCTGGAAGTTTTTGCAAGTCTTTTGAAAATACGTCACTGCCTTTCCCTGAAAACTGCCTCTCTATAGTTGGATAAATGGGTGTCCATGCGTCTTGACTCCAAGTTCCAGCATTTTTTCCAGTACGTTTCTCAATCATGGAAGAGGGAAGTACAAGCGATATGGAACCATAGCCAGTATGCGATTGTCTGGATATGTCTATAACGGCCGCACTCGGATTGGCGAAGCCTCCTTGTCTCAATGCTTTTAGAAGTTTTTCCTCACTGATATTATGTAACCCAACCAAGGACTTTTCGCCATTCTTGTCTTTTACTTCCCGGAAGCGGATGTCATCATTATGAGAAGAAAAGCCCCCATTGTTTTCGGTAGCAGACTTTATTTGATTATCATTAAAGACCGAATAGGATCTTCCTCCCATTTCTTCGTCCTCAAGGACTATCACAGAATCATACCCATCTGAATTTGATCGCTTGAAATCCTCTCCTGAATCATAATAACTCATTTCATCAACGAGCGATTCCATTGAGGCAAACTCTAAAGGATTCCTAACGTTAAGGAACACTGGTTTATGTTTCGTATAGAAACCTATTTTATTATCATTAAACCAGAATCCTATATGTGAGGTTTTTACCCAATCCTCGTTTGTAGCATTAAGATCAGTGACATCTCCCAGATGGGATTCGTCAAATGCGTTAAAATTGGCATATGTCCCATGATATACAACCCTTGGCTCACCATTCTCATCGATCACTTTAGACGCATCCTCTGGATTATTTTCCCAATCACCGAACCATTCCTTAAACGCTTTCGTACGAACTTGTACCCATTGCTTTTCGTTAAGATTAGTAGGGTTGCCATTAGGAGCTTTCATATAAGATCCATCGGATTTCGCTTTCTTTATGATATTTTCCTCTTCGGGGATAATACGTGTCTCCCTGAAACGAATACCACTATCCGGCCTTGTCTCCTCAAAAGTGGGCTTTACTCTTATAACATGTTCACCCTCCCCTCGCTTATTAACTAGTTTGCCGTTCTCGTCTTTCACCAAGGTCAATGGATCGGTATAGTTAAACCGCCTTACGATCTCATAAACACCATCATCACCAATATTAGAAATCTCATAGATAGAGTTGTTTACCCTTGCCTCTTTCAATCCACTCTCCAGAAACGCTTTTATATGCTTCCGCTCTGCGGAGGTAATATAATCGTCTTTATCAACCAAGGACAACTTCTTCACTTTTCGAGGAAGAATTTCCTCCTCACGTTTTATGCCCTTATATTCGGAGAATGGTTTTGTTTTACGTTTAGAGGAATCGATCCATTTCTTGAACTCATCCAACGCTACCCCGGTAATGTTGCCTAACCCTTGCCAGCCGTCCTCATAATTTGACAAGTAAGCGGACCTAGCGTCTTCCAAGGAAGAGAATCCCATCATAACCTTATGCTCATCGAATGAGCCATCAGTATTCACCTGATCCACGACATACACCATGTCACTATTCATATCCGGACCTAGGAATACGTCTATATGATCACCATCCACACTTTCAGTACCTCGAATGTAACCGTAAGTGTTATTCATGACCTGCGACCACTCCTTTCCGCTAGCGTCCTTACCGGAACGGACGGAACCGGCGGGCTGCTCTATGGTGACATCAAAACCGTTTATCTTTATATGGCCTTTCTTGTAATTGCCGGCCTCTTTCTGCGCCTCGGTTGGATTGGTATCAACCTTTAGCTCCTCTTCGTGCAATCTCTTAGCCTCAACTATGCGCTCGGCATAGTCCAATGGGGTCTCATTCTCCTTTGGAGAAGGAGCGACAAAAGGAACTAGTCCCCTTGATGAGCCTTCTTGTGTAGCTCCATCCGTGCGATCAATGTCGGGGCCAGCCGATTCTCTTCCCTCAACCTCTCCAGTTCCCCCGGTCTGATCAAGTTGTTCTCTTGGCAGTACCTCGCCGCCTCCCTCGCGTAAGCCATCGCCTCCGCTTTCGTCATTTCCTTCAATGTTTTCATTTTCTATCGGTTTATTTTGCGCTAAGATAGCGTCTATTTCATTTTGTTCGTCAATTATGGCCTGTATTTCATCCACGATTTGCGAATCAAGCTCGCCTCGCTCCTCATCAGTCAATTGTTTCTCCGAGAAATCACGTACCATGCTTTCCTCATACGCCTCGTATTCTTCCGGGGACATATGATAATTCTCCTCGCACCACTCAGCGTAAGCGTTGTACTCGGCCTGTCTCTCACGCTCAGCGATCGCCTCACGGTTCCTCTTGACATAATCGATCAAGTCTCCACGTGTATGAGCGGAAGACAAGACCTCTATGATAGCGTCCCTTCCGGCGTTCGTATCGTTCTCATCGAAGAAGTTAGTGCCATTCTCCCTATCGGCAAGCTCCAATATCTCACCCGCCCTCTCTATATTAACACCGCCTTTCTCCGGAGAGGCGAACAGTCCGAACATCTTCGCTGTCTCATTATTCCCGGCACCGGTCTCTTTCTTGTAACTGTCACGTGTCAATTTGATCGCCCCATTAGCCAGCATCATGGCCGCAAGCTCCTCTCCGCTCATAGGATCACCTATCACGGAGATCTCCTTCGCTATGACATCACCCGGCTTCTTGCTGGCCTCCTTGATATCATCATCAAGATTAGCCCAGAAATCAGCCTCGACCTTGATCGCCTCATATTCTTGTCGGGCTTTTATCAATGCGGCCTCGGCCTTATCCTCTTTTCCGATAGGGGCATCATCGTATGCCTCTTGCGCCTTTTCCAAGGCATCAGACGCTTTTTTAAGGCTTTCATCGAAAGACTTTCTCGTCACCTCGATCTTCCTTGGCATCTTATCGCCATATTTATCATAGAGGAAATCCAAGGCCATATCCGTTCCTGACGATACGAAATCTGGCGTACCATCTTCTCGCATGACCATGGAGGGATTCTCTACATTGCTAGGTTGTGCTATCTGATCAATGGCACCTTCCGTCTCAATCTCACTCGTTGGCTGGTTGATCGCATCTTCCATGGGAGGTGCAGAGGTTATCTCGGCATCAGCACTTGCAACACTATCATCCTCTGGCGACACCTCATTAGCTTGTTGAGCATCGTACATGGCATCTTGAAGAGCAAGAATATCCCTCTCCGTAATAGGCATAGCCGGAGCTGATCCCGCCTTCGGCGCTACCTGTCCTGTCTCCTTGTCCAAAGCCGCAGGTTGAGCGATCCAATCACCGTTCTCATCTTGTCCTTGAAGGATAAATGCGTTATCCCCGTTCCATATGACCAATCCCGGCTTGGGTAATTGCGTCTTGGGATTATGATTCATGGCCATATCAAGTTCGGACTGGCGAGTAACCAATAATTGTTGACGATAAGAGTTCCTTATTTGTTCCACGTCATTTTCCTCTATATCGCTCAAACTACTCATAGGAACCATACGATTATTTCCGTTATCCGAGATAATGACGTTATCCCCATTTATGCTCCTTATATAAACTTTCTTGTTCTCAAGTCCTTCCTTGAACGTAGCGGTAGATATGACTTGTCTCCCATTAGGACTTATCGATACATAGGGGATAATATTATCAGACATATAAGAATCCACTTCGTTATTAATATTTTCTATCGATTTATCTTCTACCCCTTTAATTTTCTGGGTGTTAATATAGAAATCATAAGCTAATTCTCTTGTCTCATTATCTACACCTTTAAGCATCTCATTTATTTGGTTCTCACTCGCTCCATTATCTATATACTGCTCCATTCTTATAGCCAAATTTGGATTTTTTTCTGTTAGAGCAGTCCTCGAAGCTTCCATTTGTAAGGATAAATCCCTAAGATCTCCCTTATCACTCATATTACGTCCTTGCTCAAAGGCATCGTCAATTATAGACTTAGTGAATTGAGGAGTAGTATTAACGCCTTGATCTGTTTTAGATGAATTAGTAGAAGGTTCTGGAGAAGACATTTTATTATACTTGTAATTATCATACTTATTCTTCCCATATCCGATCAAACCTATTGGAGCGCCACCAGCAACTCCATATCCGAAAGCCTCAAATACGCCATCAGATATATTTTTATCGGGATCAGCCCCGGTTACCTTGTCCGTAATATTCTCCGCAATCTGCGAAGCGGCCTCCGTGACACCTTCCCATACGGGTGCAAACAATAATCCCGCATCTTTATAAGCCTTGCCAAGCATATTCTCTATGGCTCCAGCTAGTTCTTTTTGAGCGACATCCTTTCCCTTTGAGTTATATACGCCTTTAAGCCATTTAACCACCGGACCCAATGAAAGTTTCTCGGATAATAATTCAAAAGCGGATGTAGATATGGCATTGACCCTCTTTGCCAATTCTGGCATATCCGGATTTGACTCATCGAGTTGATCCAGCTTATCCGAATATACGGAGGCTCCCATCAAACCGGCCGCACTAGTTCCACCTGTAGCCATAGCTGCAGCTATTTGTGGAATGATCATAGAACCTCCTTCCATGAACAAGTTGCTAATTGATCCGGTGTAATCACCTTCTTTCCATAGATCCGTGAAACTCTTCTCTTTGTGCCTATCACCCTTATCCATGAGTTTTTGACCAGCCTCCTTAAGCAATTTAGCAGAGTCACCAAACATTCCTCCATAAGTACCAAGGCCCATATTAGAGACATCTTTTGCCGCCTTATCCAAGAAACCGAATCCTCCACCTAAAAGATTCAATCCTTGGCCTCCGGTACGCTGAATGAAATCCGCTACCCAACTATTCATGAAAGAAGAATCCTTCTCATACTCCGTAGGAGGTGGAGGAGTAGCGGTCTCAATCTTTCCTTTTTTACGCAAGGACTCAAAATTATAATCAGGTGAGTTCGTCCACGGATTAACGTATTCCGATTGATCCTTCATAGGCACGTCAGCCTCTTGTCTTAAAGCGATAGGAGCAGGATTAGCTCTTGACTGAGAAACGTAATCTTTCCTTTCAACGGGCGAATACCCTAGGGCACTCTCAAATTTGGAGAAATCGCCTATCTCAGAGAAATAATCATCCTGCATCAGATGATCATAAACCAATTTTCTTTTCCCAGAATCTTTCATTTTCCCCTCAAAGTTTGAGAAATCACCAAGACCAGTATAGCCCCGGCTTATCATCGTATCATATAAATGTTTTATGTTAGAGTCCATGAATCCACTTGTATTTTTCGTTTACACTTTCTTTTGCATCATCATTCAGATTGATATTCTTATAACTATCAGAACGATCCTCAAGCATGCCTTTTAGCATTGGATACAGTTCCGGGAAATCAGCTAGCCGTCTACCAACTATCGCTCTCGCTTTGCTTATCTGATCACCGCCCTCACCCATCACAAGTTTAATATCATCTATATCTGATAATTTTAGATTCTCTTTTTCTTCCTTGGTCAAGGAAGAGTCCTGCTCAATTTCTTTATTTTTTTTAGCAATCAAATCCTTCATGGCTTGATAGGCCGCTGTAACAAATCCGTCCACCTTATCTCTAGGTATACGAAACTCTTCATTATCTCGACCAAACAGTACAATATCCTTCGCTCCTCCAGAACCACCAGATCTTATGTTAGCGACCTTTATCTGGTTCGCTCGGTTCGCCGCCTCTTCCTTGGATCGGTTCTCCGCCTTGAATTGCTCCGTAGCCATTCTGTTCGCTTGCCTGTACGCCTCCAATGTCATTACGTTAGCTTGCTTTTGATCGATCTCGCCCTTCCTTATCCTAGCGTCAATATCCTTCAAGGCCAGCTTCAAACGATAATCCCTCTGCGCCTTTTGCCTAGCCGCCTCCAGATCACGTTGATAGGCTATCTCACCCATCTTGGCGTTCGTGAGCAACGTATCGTATTTCCTCTTCAAGGCGTTTCTCCTTTCCGTTATCTCACGTTGCCTAGCGTCAAGGGGAGCGAGATTGTTCACGACCACGGGACTCGATCCCTTGGCCGTCCCCACCATTCCGGCTATGTTACTTATCAGGTCGCTTATCCCCGTTATGGCACGGCTCGCCCGGTCGTTCCTCTCACGTCTCGCCCTTTGCTCGCCCGTCTCGTACTCGGGATCGCTCGTACGCATCATCTCGATAATCTCCTCCGTGGAGTAAGGATCACGCTTACCCGCCTTGATCGCCTCGCTTTGTATGTTCCAATATCCTTGCGGGGTTATCTCACCCGTGTTAATGGCTTGCTCGGCTGTCATATCCGCGAACTTGTCATACATGGACAACGGGGTTGCCTCTGGTTTCACCGGCGCTTGCGTTAAAGATGGGGCCTGCAACGGGGCGGTCCCCACATCCGGTATAGCCGTTCCCACCGTACCGGGAACAGGTGCCGGAGATTGTACTTGAGGCTGTGGTTGCGCCACGGGCTGGGATACAGGTACCTGTGCCGGCACGCTCGCACCGGACGTAGCTTGAGGAGCCACGGCTTGTGCGTTTCTCCTCCTCTCTTCCTCTACTAAATCTATTCTTCCAGCCATATCACTTCACTCCCGCCCATTTACCAAGTTTTGTGCTCCTTAAAACGCCATCGCCAAAAGCGTCTCCAAGACCTCCAGCCGCCGTAGCCAATCCCGCCGCTTGCGTGGCCACGTTCGCCGCCTTTTTAGAGTTTAAATCCATCTCCGCTTGGTTGAATGCGGTCTGCTGGTTGACATAATTGTTACGCACACCCTCCTTATAAGCCTCGGCTTGGCCTACGATATCGCTAGTCACGTCCCCCAAGACCTCGTTGGCCGCTTGTTTCTGCAAGGCCACGGACTCATCAGACGCGCCCGCAACGGCGGCGGCACCCTCCGCCC
>ULVY01034233.1_pt1 | contig 55605 bp, 77 predicted proteins | sample 1959861 | NCBI WGS metagenome assembly ULVY01 (sample SAMEA4835798, study PRJEB28245) | human gut metagenome | biome: gut microbiome; material: fecal sample | place: Denmark | collected 2008
TAGCAAAGGATTTGCTGTTGTAGTGAGGGAAACGATAATCGTCATCCTGAACGAATGTGAAGGATCTGTTGCCGTAGTGAGGAAGACGGTAAGACGCTATCAGGGTAATAGATTCTTCACTCCGTGTCACTGTCCCGTTTCCCGTCTTTCCCACAAGGCATTCTTGCCACCGTTCAGAATGACGATTTGGGGAAAGCACGTCACTAATAATGGGGAACGGAAAGCGTCATAATGACGGAGAACGAAAGGCGTCATTCTGAGCGCCAGCGAAGAATCTATGACCGTGGTGGGGAAAGCGGTAAGATGCTATTCAACGTTAAAAAAACCGCTACCTATATAGGGAACGGTCTTTTGCTTTCAGTCGGGACAGGTAATAGCGGCGATTTTATCAATTGCGTAGTGGAGCTCACTCACGATTTCCGTATCGGCGGCTTTGTAATACATTTCTTTTCCATTGCGGCGGGATGTAATCAGTCCGCAGGCTTTCAGCAGACGCAAGTGGTGGGAAATGGCAGGACTGCTCATGTCCATGATGGCGGCTATATTGATGACACATTCTTCCATGTGGCAGAGAATCCAGAAAATTTTCAGCCGCGTGGGATCGCTGAGCTGTTTCAGCAGGATGGATACATCGTCGATTGTCTCTTGGGACGGCAGGCGGCTGATGATACGTTCTTCATCATTTCCATGGTGGTGCGGAAGTCCGTATTTATTTTTTGTCATATGGTATACCTCTTTAGAAATTATTTTTCTTAATTGTAACATACATGGGAAAATGGCAGGATAAATTTATCGGAAAAGAGTCTTGACAAAAGGTAAAAGAATAAATATAATATGATTAACGATTAAATGGTTATTTAAATGTAAAATAAAGGAGAAGAAAATGAAAAAAAGTTACAAGATTGGTGTGGACTGCGCTGCATGCGCGCTGAAAATGGAAGATGCTGCCAAAGCAACGGCCGGCGTTAAAGACTGCGTGGTCAATTACATGCTGCTTAAAATGAATGTGGAATTTGAAGACGGGCAGGATCCGAAAGCTGTTATGCAGGAAGTGTACAAGAACTGCAAAAAGGTGGAGGATGACTGCGAGATTTTCCTGAAATAAAAAGGGTTTGACAGGCTGTTAGAATATTGGCCGACAAGGGAAAAGAGGCTGACATGAACAAGAAACAGAAAAGAAATTTAATACGCATTATCGTGGCGGCAATCTTGATGATTGTCCTCCATTTTGCGCCGGTAAGCGGTATGGTACGGTTCGGGCTTTACCTGGTTCCTTACTTGATTATCGGGTACGATATTTTGTGGAAAGCCTTTAAAGGCGTGAAGAACCGGCAGCCTTTTGATGAAAGCCTTCTTATGGCGATTGCCACGCTGGGGGCGATTATCCTGGCTGTTTATGAAGACGGTGATTACACGGAAGCCATCGGCGTCATGCTTTTCTACCAGATCGGCGAATGGTTCCAGAGCTATGCTGTCGGCAAGAGCCGCAGAAATATCAGCGAACTGATGGATATCCGTCCTGATTACGCAAATGTGGAAAGAGAAAACGGGCAGCTGGAAGCGGTCGATCCTGACGAAGTGGAAGTGGGGACGATCATCGTCGTGAAGCCCGGTGAAAAGATTCCGATCGACGGCGAAGTAGTGGAAGGCAGTTCTACACTGAATACCAGTGCCCTGACAGGGGAAAGCCTGCCCCGTGAAGTGGAATCGGGTGATGAAGTCATCAGCGGCTGCATCAATATCAATGGTCTTCTGAAAATCCGGACGACGAAAGAGTTTGGGGAATCGACGGTTTCTAAAATTCTTGATCTTGTGGAAAACGCCAGTTCCCGTAAATCAAAAGCGGAAGATTTTATTTCTAAATTTGCCCGTGTATATACTCCGGCCGTGGTAGCGGCGGCGATCGCTCTTGCCCTCGTTCCTCCGTTTGTCCGTATGGGATTCATGGGGGTGCCGGCTGACTGGGATGTGTGGATTTACAGGGCGCTTACGTTCCTCGTTATTTCCTGTCCCTGCGCGCTGGTTATCAGTATTCCCCTGAGTTTCTTCGCCGGCATCGGCGGCGCGAGCAAGGCGGGCGTCCTTGTAAAGGGATCGAACTATCTGGAAACGCTCTCCAAGGTTAAGACGGTGGTTTTTGATAAGACCGGTACCCTGACCAAAGGGGTGTTCCAGGTGACTGCCGCCCATCCGCAGGAAATGAGTGAAAAAGAACTGCTCCATCTGGCGGCCCATGTAGAACGGTACTCCACGCATCCTATCGCGGCTTCTCTCCGTGCAGCGTATCCTAACGAATCGGACAGCTGCCGTGTGGAAGCAGTAGAGGAAATAGCCGGGGAGGGGATCCGTGCCCATGTAAACGGCAATGTAGTATGTGTGGGAAATTCCAAAATGATGGAAGCCGTAGGCGCCGAATGGTATGACTGCCATCGTCATGCTGCGGGTACGGTCATCCATGTGTCCATCAATGGAAGATATGCAGGTCATGTGATTATTTCCGATGTGGTGAAAGAAACATCAAAAGCGGCCATTGCCGCTCTGAAATCAGTGGGTGTCGCCAGGACGGTCATGCTCACAGGTGATGCGAAAGAAGTCGCTGATGCTGTAGCAAAGGAACTTGGCATCGACCAGGTACGCAGCGAGCTACTGCCGGCTGATAAGGTGCAAAACGTGGAAGAGCTCCTTCTGGAGAATAAAGGAAATGGAAATCTTGCCTTTGTCGGTGACGGTATCAATGATGCTCCCGTGCTCACCCGTGCGGACATCGGTATTGCCATGGGCGCGATGGGATCTGATGCGGCAATTGAAGCGGCGGATGTGGTTCTTATGGATGATGATCCCATGAAGATTTCCCAGGCGATTCGGATTTCCCGTAAATGCCTGTCTATCGTCAACCAGAACACTTGGTTCTCTATCGGTATCAAGCTGGTTGTGCTCCTCCTGGGAGCGGTCGGCATTGCCAATATGTGGTTTGCCATCTTTGCCGATGTAGGCGTCATGATTCTTGCCGTACTGAATGCTATGCGTGCTCTCTTTGCAGGACGGACCGCATAAAAAGAAAGTGGATCTTGTGAAATAATAAACAATAATAATGAGAACAAATAATAACATCGACCGCGGAGGTTTCCCTGCCCCGCGGTTTTTGCATGGAAAGCAGAATGGAATCGTAAAAGAATAGTTAGCTTGCAGCTGACAGCTCACAGCTGATAGCTTTTATCTTCTTACCATTTTCCTCACCACGGGTATAGATCCTTCGCTGTCGCTTCAGGATGACGTCTTATGGTCTTCCTCATCACGACAGCAAGCCTTCGTCATCGCTCCAGGTGACACCTGACCGTCTGCCGTCATTCAGCACTTTTAGCTGACAGCTGCCAGCTAACGGCTAATAGTTTACAGCTCACAGCTGATAGCTTTTATCTTCTTACCATTTTCCTCACCACGGTAATAGATCCTTCACATTCGTTCAGGATGACGATTAACGTTTCTCTCATTATGAAGCCTTAACGTCTTATACAAGGATCAAGGAGCCAGCAGTCAGAAGAAGCTGCTGGCGCACGTAGTGTAACTGAGGATACTCGCTTGTCGTAATGATTTAAATTGTAAAAGAATAGTTAGCTTGTAGCTGACAGCTTACAGCTGATAGCTTTTATCTTTTTACCGTTTCCCTCATCACAGTAACAGATTCTTCGCTGGTGCTCAGAATGACGTCTAATATTCTCTGTCATTATGATGCTTAGCGTCCCTCCGTCATTATGACGCTTTCCGTTCCCCATCGTTAGTAACGCTTTCATCCAATCGTCATTCAGAACGGGGGTAAGAATGTTGTGTGGGAAAATGAGAAACGGCAGCGTGACACGGAGTGAAGAATCTATTACCCTGATGACATTTTATCGTCTTCCTCACTACAGCAGCAGATCCTTCGCTGGTGTACTGGATGACGTCTTACTGTATCCCGTTTGTACCCTGCAGGAATGCAATAAAAAAGAACCGAAACAAGTCGGTTCCTGATGTATACAAATCAGACGGTATCCAGGTTTTTCAAAATTTTTCCAAGGACACCCTGGAAAATTTTCATGTCCGTATCCGATACGCCCTGGTAGAAACGTCTGTCCAGGGCGATGGCTTCTCTGCGGCTGACTTCTTCCACTTCTTTTGCCCGGTCGGTGAGGAAGAGGCGGTATTTTCTTGCATCTTCTTCGACCCGCTCTTTGCGTATGAGACCCTTTTTAATCATGGTCCGTACCATGACGGTGATCGTGGGGTTGGTCAGGTGGAGGTGGTCTTCCAGTACCTTCTGGGTGACCACTTCCTTTTTATGTGTGGACAGGTAGGCGATGATAAGCGCCTGGCGGGCGGTGAGCCCATATTTCTTCATGATGGAAGACTGTTTCAGGAGCATGCGTTTATGTGCCTGCCCCAGATTATACGTCAGCCCCATCTGGTCGCTTTTTTTCAGGTCGTCAGGGTGTAAATGGATTTGCTTTTTCATGGATACCACCTGTCTCTGTTTATACAAAACTCACATACGGTTATAAAGGAAATAGAAGGGTACACGAGCGGAATTTACGGTAAAAAAACGTAAGTAACTTGCGCAGGAATGTTACGGCTGCTCTGCAGTTCCTGCTGAAGCAAGGGGAATCATGGTCTCATCATGGGGGGCTTTTCGGGGTTCCGTCATAATCCATCTGTCCCTGCTGTCGATTTCCCCGACCAGGATCCGTTCTCCTACATGGATGCGGAACAGGATATGGCCGTCCGTATCAATACGCTCTACGGAAAAATGATTGCTTGAGACGGTATATGTATTTTTCCAGACGACATTCATATTTTGACGGATTATAATCGTCATCCTGCCGTCTTTATATTCTTTTTCAAACGCGGTAAGCCGGCCGAACCCGTCATTGAAAAATACGGTAGACGCTTCATCAGCGCCGTCATCGGCGGAATAAAAAGAAGAATATAAGATTTGATTATCCATACCGGAAACGCTGTTATGGATAATAACGGCTGTCCCTTTTGCGGTATTGGCAAACGCGGTGCAAGGCAACAGAACCGCCACTGTAAAAATGATCGGTAAATATGACCGGACAGACATGAAAAGTCCTTTCTGTAATCGGCTTTCTGATTTTGTACTGCTGCATACTAAGCTGCATGGAGTCATAAAGTTAATATTCCATCATTATTTTACCATGTTTTTCATGAAAAATGGATAGCCTGCATTGTATTTTTATATAGAGGCTAAAGAATTTTTCTTATCCTCGTTATAAAAAAGAAACCGACCGGCGTTTGACTTTTATGGTACCGCCGTAAAATTGTAATATTTCAAGTCAGTTGGTATACTAAAAGAAATATAGAGAAATTCAGCGGGGAGCAATATGAAAATTTTGGTCAGTGCCTGTCTGCTGGGAGAAAAGTGCAAGTACGACGGCGGAAGCAATTTCAATGAAACGGTGGCAGCGTTTTGCAGAGGGAAGGAAGTTATTGCCGTCTGCCCTGAAATTTCTTCCGGTATGGGAAGTCCGCGGGTGCCTGCGGAAATCGTTAACGGAAAAGTAACCGATAGAAATGGGAAAGACGTGGATGAAATCTACCGCGGCGGTGTGGAAAAGGTCATAGAGGAGATTAAAGGCGAAGAAATCGAATTGGCGGTTTTAAAGGCACGGAGCCCTACATGCGGTGTCCGTGAAATTTATGACGGCACATTTACGGGAACGAAAATCAAGGGCGCCGGTATTTTTGCCGAAGCGCTTATGGAAAAAGGAATTTCCGTGATGGATGAAGAGGAATTGGAGAGGAATTTCTTTTTGAAAAATAAGGAGGAACTATGAAAAAATTATTGGCAATGACTGCATTATCAGCGGCGCTTTTTTTCGGGCAGACTGCTGTGGCGGAAGAAAAAGCGGCAGAGGAAGTAAAACCGTCCCGTGTGGAAATGGTCCTCGTTCTTGATGAAAGCGGCTCCATGAGCGATCTGACCAGTGATACGATCGGCGGTTTCAATTCCATGATTGAAAAAGAGAAGCAATCCGGTGAGAATGTCCGCGTGACAACGGTACTTTTCAGCGACCGCTATAAAATTCTCCATAATCACCGTGACATCAAAGATGTGGAAAAGATGACGGAAAAGGATTATACCCCTGGCGGCATGACGGCGCTTCTTGACGCAGTGGGAAAGACAATCCGCCGCATTGACCTTATCGGCCACACCCGCAACAAGGCAATAGGAAATAAAGTGCTTTTTGTTATCATTACTGACGGTAAGGAAAATTACAGTGAAGAATATACTTATGATACGGTAAAGAAGCTTATTAAAGATCGCAAGGAAGAAGCAGGTTGGGAATTTATTTTCCTCGGCGCGAATATTGATGCTGCAGCGGAAGCGGAAAACCTGGGTATCGGCAGCGACCGCGCGGTCAAATATAAAAATACGGGCAGCGGTGTCCGCGCCAACTTCAAGGCAGTGGCGGAAATGTCGGACTCTCTTGCCAAGTCGGGGAGAGTGTCAGATGAATGGAAATCACAGGTAGAGGAAGACACTGATGAAAACGTTATGGCAGTTCCGGCAGATACGAAAGAACATACTGCACCGCCTGCGAAGCCTGTGAAGAAACATCTTGTAAGCAAAGTAAGAAAAGCAAAATAAAAAATGAAAAAGACTTTCCCGTCCAAAGGAAAGTCTTTTTCATTTTTGCTGTCATTGGGCAGAAATGGAAATTCACTCCGCCGGGGTGTTCTCACACAATGGTCAATTTTGTCTATGCAGGCAAAAAAAGAGCCTTTACAGGCTCTTAATCCTTTTCAGTTACCGAAAGGATCTTTTCCTTCGCCGCATTCTTCCGGTGTCTTGCAGTATTTAATCTGTTGGCAGATGCATTTATCTTTCAGCTTGTACAGCTCCGGCATGAAGTCCATGATTCTGTTGAATGTATCATCGTTGATGGAATACTTCGTCCAAAGTCCTTCCCTTCTGGCATCAACGACGCCTGCTTCAATGAGAATCTTCATGTGGTAGCTCAGTGTAGACTGGGACAGGGTGAAATTGGAGAGAATATCACAGGCGGACATTTCCTTGCAGGAAAGCATATCAATGACGCGGAGACGCGTTTCGTCGGACAGCGCTTTGAAAATGGTGGCAAATTCTTTGTAACTCGGTTCGTAATCCATAAAATCCTCTTTTCCGCGGAAATTCCATAAGCAGATTTCCAAGCAGTTCTATCGATACATTTAAATATGTAGCCATTGTAAATGATATAAAAAATATTGTCAATAAATAAAAGCGTATGTATTCGAAAGTTTCATAATAAATGGGAATGAAATGCGTTTAAGGAATGGATGACATGGTAAATGTGTATGAAATTATTTCATTATAAAAGAAAGAAAAACAGCTTATTAAAATGAAAACGTATATACCCGTTTGAAAAAGGTTACCCGGTTTTGCAGATTTTATGGTTTCGCTTTTTCCAGCATTTTTAAGGCCCATGCAGCGGCATTTTTAAAATCTGTTTCGTTCGGGTGCTTTTCCGCTTCCTGTAAACGCGTCAGACGTTCCGGTGTCATGGGGTGGACTTTTTCCGCATGCTCATTCCGTTTTCCGATGTGGAAGGAGTGGACGCGGCCCTGTGACATAAAACCGCCTAAAAATATATTATCTTTTGCCAGCAGCTCTGATGAACTTTTCAGGTAGCTCATTGCCGCAGGAGAGTCGGGATAGGTGCCTGCCGTGCCGTAGATAGCGACTTTCTTTCCATGGAGGGAAGAGAGGACATTTCTTGATGGCATGTCGGCGCCCTGGCGGTAACCCCAGAATCCTACGTAAATCAAATCATAACAGGAAAGATCGTTCGGCTGACGGCCGGATTCAAAAATTTCCTTTTCACAGGGAAGAGCTTCATAAATCGCTTCTCCCACGGCTTTCGTATTTCCTGTGCGAGATGACCAAAGTACGAGTGCTTTCATGATACCTCCTCGACAATCGATTAACTTATATATTCAAATCTTCCTATTTATACTAACCGATGCAGACATTTCCGTAAAGACAGCAGTTTGACAGCAGGCGTATTTCTTCATAAGATGAAATACGGAAATATTTGCAGACCGGAGGAGGCGAGGGAATGAGGCGGTGGATCATGCACGTGGATATGGATGCTTTTTATGCGTCTGTAGAACAGCGGGATCATCCGGAATGGCGGGGGAAACCGGTCATCGTGGGCGGCAGTTCCCGCCGCGGCGTGGTGGCGACTGCATCCTATGAGGCCCGCGCGTTCGGCGTCCATTCCGCCATGCCCGCGGTAAAAGCGAAAGAGCTTTGCCCTGATGCCATTTTTGCAGCGCCCCGCTTCGAGGTGTACAAAGCCGTTTCAGCTGAAATCCATGAAATCATGCTGAATTATGCGGTGGAAATAGAGCCGCTTTCTTTAGATGAGGCTTTCATGGATATTTCCGGGCTCAGTGTCCATTATCAGACAGTCGGTGCTGTCGGGCGCGCCATCAAAGCGGAGATCAAGGAAAAGACGGGACTGGTGGCATCGGCAGGCATCGCGCCCAATAAATTCCTGGCAAAGCTGGCAAGCGATCTGGATAAGCCTGACGGTCTCCGTATTATCCCTTATGGGAAGGAAAAGGAAATCCTTGCGCCCCTTCCCGTCCGTCGTCTTTGGGGTGTAGGAAACGTGACGGAAAGGAAATTGAGGAGTGCAGGGCTTCTGACAATCGGAGATATACAAAAAGCGCCCTTCACGAAACTGGCTTCCGTTTTGGGAAATCAGGCGTCTCTCATACAAAGGCTGTCTTTCGGCGTGGATGACCGTGCTGTAGATGCGTCACGGCGGATTAAGTCCATCGGTGATGAATCGACTTACGAAAAGGATTTGACGGAACCTGCAGATATTGACCGGCAGATTGCCATACACAGCGATGTGGTGGCAAAGCGGCTCCGCAGGCACAAGCTGGCGGGACGGACGATTTCCCTTAAGATACGGTTTGCTTCATTTCGTACAGTGACGCGTTCCCTTTCTCTGGAAGAGGGGACAGATTTGCAGGAGGAAATATATGCCGCCGCGCTGGAACTCAAAAAACGGATTTACATGAATGAGGGGGTGCGCCTGATCGGAGTGACAGCATCCAACTTGGCGCCGCCGCTGAAAACGGTGGATCTTTTTTCGACTGTGAGGGAAAAGCAGGTCAAAGCGGCAGCAGTGATGGACGCCATACAGGAAAAATTCGGAGAGCATGCTTTGCGGAAAGGCTTCTGGCTGGAGGAAGAAAAAAGGAAAGAGATGGAAAAGAAAGAAAACAAGTAAGCGCCCGAAGAAGAGTAAGATCTCTTTCGTAACGGATAAATTTTATAACAGACACAGGTATATATCACAGGAGGTTAGAATGGTCAACGAAAAAAGAATGAGAGAAACGTTTGAAGAATTGGTACGCATTTATGCGCCCAGCAAAGGGGAACGGGACGTGTGCGACCTTTTAAAAAAGAAATTGAAAGTACTGGGGGCCGCGGAAATCATCGAGGACAATAACGGTTCCGTAGAAGGGGGGGACAGCGGTAACCTGATTGCCGTTTTTCCTGCAAATGCGGAAGGACTTCCGTCAGTGGCGCTCACGGCACACATGGACTGCGTGGAATGCTGCCGGGGGATTGATCCTGTTCTTGAGGGAGGCGTGTACCGTTCCCGCGGCGAAACCATTCTCGGGAGCGATGACAAAGCGGGCGTGGCGGCTATTTTGGAAGGACTCGCGCTGATGAAGGAAAATTTCATTCCTCACGGGAAGGTTACGGCTATCTTTACGGTACAGGAGGAAATCGGTCTTGTCGGTTCAAAGAATATTGAAGAAAAATATCTGCAGGATATTGATTTCGGCTATACGTTTGACGCGGATGGGGAAGCAGGGCATGTTTTCACCGCAGGGCCGTCGCATTACGCGATGAAATTCACATTTCACGGGAAAGCGGCTCATGCCGGCATGGAACCGGAAAAGGGATTGAATGCCATTGCCATGGCGGCAAAAGCCATTGCTTCGTGCCCGTCGGGACGGATTGATGAAGAGACAACCTGCAATATCGGAACGATTACCGGCGGGCGCGCGACAAATATAATCCCCGAACTTTGTGTAGTGGAAGCGGAAGCACGGAGCCGTGACGAAGGAAAACTGGAAAAGCTGGTCGGTGAAATTGTGGCCGCTTTTGAAAATGCCGCCGGGACATTTCCTTCCGGCACACTGGAAATAGAAAAAGTAAAAGAATACGACGCGTTCCGTATCGAAGAAACCGCGCCGCTTATGAATTTATTCCGCATGGCCTGCAAAGAAGCGGGATTTGCTGTAAAAACAGCGCCCTGCGGAGGAGGAAGCGATGCGAACTTTTTTTGTGTGAAAGGATTTCCTTCCGTCCTGGTCGGCGTGGGAATGACAGATTTCCATACCAATCGTGAAAGCCTGAAAGAAAAAGATTTATATGATGCGGGGGAACTGGTATATCGCATTTTAGAAGCGGAAAGTCATTTTGCGGGAGAATCGGAAGCGTAATTGTTCGGGCCGGGAGTTCCGGTCGTTTGGTGTGAATGCGCCGAAACGGGAAGCCGCCGTATATAAAAAAGAAAGAATGAATTCCCCGGATTTTAACGGAGAGAGAAAATTATGGAAAATCTTAAAGATTTTTTGTCAATGAGTGAAGAAGAAAAAATAAGAAGGATCAAATCTCTTGATCCGGAAGAAGTCATCCGTATCCTGATATCTGTCGGTACGAATGCATTAAGTGCGGAACTGCTGAACCAGCTTGCCGTTGCTTATAATAACAGTATTCAGCCTGAAAAGGCGATGGAAACGCTGGACTTGGTCAAAGAACAGGAGCGGGATGCCAAGTGGTATTACCGGTACGGCTATGCCTATGCCGCTATTTCTTTGCGTCTGCAGGAAAAGAAGTTTTTGTACCAATGGAAAGCGCTTGAAATGATTGAAAAGGCGATCACAGGCAGTAAGACGCCGGAAGTGATTGACTGGTGTTTGGAAATGATGGATTTACGGCCGGATCTGACTCAACTGGCAAAGATGAATCCGTCGTCATTTCCCCGGCTAAGTGCTTATTATTTGAAGGCGCGGCCGGACAATGAGGGCAGTGGGGAAGAGGAAAAGTATAAAAAAGTTTCAGCCATAGAATGGATTTTTAACCAACAGGAGTACTTACCGGATGCATTTGCCCGTGACTTCAATATGTATATGGCGAAACGGTATCCTGATGACTGGTCGGAGGGCAGGGCCGATGAGTTTGTATTGGAGGAACCGGAAATCCTTGTCATTTATGAAGCATGGATACGGAGCCCTGCACAGCTGCATGACAATGAACGGCTGAATGAAGAAGATGATCTGAAAGAGGAAAATAAGGATAATGATATGTGGCAGGTAGAAATCATGGCACATTTGAAAGCGGATAACGGGAAAGCATTTACTTTGCAGGAACTCATTTTCAAGTTACAGAACCTGATGGCAGATAAAGAGCTGGGGGATCATGTATTTCTGGAAGGAATGGAGTATGAAGGACATGAATGCGAAGGGAACGGGCTTATCGATAATCCTGACGGGATTCCTGTGTTTTATGTCTGCTGCGGGAGTTGAGAGTCATCAAATGGGAAGATATGATAGATCCGGCTCGTGAAGGGAGAATGGGGAATGAATACAGAAAATAAAATGAAAAAGATTGTCATCATAGCAGGGGTAGTTATTATATTTCTTTTGGCGGCGCCCTATCTTTACAAGGTGCTTCTGTACGGAGTGGGGTGGGTGATATGGGGATTCATGGCGTATTTCATCGGTGGCGTTCCATTGAGTGACATATTGAGTTGGTGGCATATTTTCCTGGAGTGATATGTTAGACCGGCGGTGTATCTGAAACGGAGGATCAGATGAATTTCATAGAAAAAATAAAGGCAATAGAGATATATGTATGCGAAAATTTTGAAGAACTGGGGCTGGATGATCCTGTAGAGGAAGAATATTTTTCTGCTTATGAAGAAATAAAAGGCGCTTCGGACAAGGAGCTTCAAACCTTTGAAGAAGACTATGGAGTTTCTCTGCCTGAAGACTGGAAAAAGCTTTACCGCTATAAGAACGGCAGCGGTTTTTTCAGCATGCTGCCCTGCGTATTGGGAAAGGGGGAGTATGCATTTTCTCTCTTGTCTTTAGAACAGATAAGGCGTGTAAAGGGATACTTTCAGAATAGGGATGCACTTCTGACGGATTTTCCTGATTATTTTTCCAAAGAAAATATAAATCGGATGGCAGATGAAAAATTGCGGCCTTATTTATTTCACGCGAAATGGTTTCCCTTTGCGGAGTATTGTGACAGCTGCTACCTGATGCTGGACTTTGCGCCCGGAAAGGCAGGGAAAGAGGGGCAGATTCTCTGCTATGTGCATGATCCGGACAGTGTAACTTATGCGGCGGAAAATATAACAGACGTGGTGGGCAGCATTATCAAAGATAATCATATAGTAAAGAGAGACAGGCAATGAGAGGAGCTTCGTCAGAATGGACAGTATGGAATGGTTTCTGGGAAGCGTCGCTGTATTGACTGCTGTCCTGCTTGTTGGTCTGGATACGGTACGCTCCCTGCAAAGATATCGGGTGAGACTCGGACGGCTTCTGAAAAATCTGACATTGACAGAACGGATAGAGATTGATTTGGGAGCATGGCTTGCCGTTACGGTTATTCTCGGCATGAATACGTGGTATTTTAATGAGTCTGATGTGGGCATGATGGCAGCTCTCCTTCTGGCGTATATTGTCTGTGGTGTAATTAACGGTGTGCCTCTTGGATGGTGGATTCTGTGGAAAGCCCGGCAGTCCGAGCGCCTTGATTCCGGAATTGTGCCCGAATTGCGGAGGGACTTTTACTATTTTTCCATTATTTTGTCCATGGGGGCTACGATCGCTGTTGCTACGGGAATGGCTGCGGCCAGTCTGATTTTTGTAAGATGGATGGCCGGGCGGTAAAGGAAAAGCCTTTACATGTCCCTTGTCGCGGCAGTGTTGCCGGTGTGCTTGTTTTGTGGACAGAGGATCCGTTTGTGGAAGAGGGGATGCGGAAGGATCCGGCGAATTAAAAGAAGGGGAGAGAGATGTTTTCAAGCGTACCGGCGGAAATTTTGGGATTGGTGGCGGGATGGGGATTTCTTCTCATCGTGGCAGCTTTTTGCTTTCCTATACGTTCGTCTTATCAGAAACCGATAGGGAAGGGGAAAATCGTAACGGCGGCTGCAGTTTCTTCTATTATTCTCGTGTTGGGGATAGGAGCACTTTCTAATCTATTTCTGTCATGGGAGAAAGCGGGGCCGTCATTTCTTTTGTGGCTCACAGGAATTGCAGTACTTGAGATAGGTTTATTGCTTGCTTTTACTTACAGAAAAACACGGAGGTGGCGTAAACAAAATCCTTTATATGCTGTCGTCAGGATGGAATACCGCTATGGGTTGTGGAAAGAGCGGGGCGTCATGCTCCTTTCCATAAACCGGGTTCCCGTTCAATATTCCAATGATGCGGTTGTTGCGGGAAGAACAGCATATATCCGCGCGGGGGAACACACTCTGGAGCTGGCGGGATACACAGCAAGGCATGGCTATAAACGGCCTTCATTTCCTGTGGAGGAGGGGCGGTGTGAAAAGACCGTTGCACTGAAAGCCGGCCGACACTATCAAATTATATTTGACAGGAAACGTAAGATATTCAATATTAATGAGGGAAAATGACAATCATACGGATAGGTGCATTCTGTCTGTCAGCGTTATTTTCAGGAGGATTCAATGGAAAAACGGCCTGATTTTGAGACATTGGCCTCTTATGAAGAGTTCAAAAAATACTACTGGTACCGTAAAGAACTGTCCGGTATATGCAGAAAACTCGGGATCGAATACAGGGGAACCAAACAGGAACTGAATCATCATATAGCAGAGTACTTTTGCGGGAAATTGGCGGAAAGGAAAGGTGTACCGCGCCTTTCTAAAAAAGTATCTGATATAGAATTACATACGCCGCTTTTGGACTGCGGTTTTTCCTTTAACGCTTTTTTCAGGGAGTATTTTGCGAAACAGACAGGAACCAGGCCTTTTAAATTCACGGCGGATATGGCGGCGGCATGGCGGAAAGTAAAAGTGGAAGAAGACAGATCGTTTACCATGCAGGACATGCTGGATGTATACCGGGGGAAATCGGACTATGCAAAGTATGACGCATCGGTTTGTGAGTGGAACCGATTTGTAAAAGATTTCTTCCGGGATAAAAGGAACACGGGATTTCGTTATCCGCTGCGGGCGGCGGCTGCCTTATGGCAGGCAGTAAAAGAATCTGACTTGCCGAAAGTATATTCTTCTGATTTAAGAGAAAGGTATAAAATGCTTCTGGCAAAGAAGGAGAAAAGTTTCTCCAATTTTAAAACATCCAAGGAGAATAAAGGTCATGAGTGATTCCATATCTCTGCCGTTCCTGATCATGGCAACGGGGACCATACTCTTTGTGTATATGAGTGTGGTGATCATGGAGCTCCGCTCTGCTTATGAAGAGAGTTTCTGGAAGCAGGCGCTGAAAATAGGAGGCATCATTTTCACCTTGATAACCCTGCTCTTTTTGGGATTGGATTTTGTGCTGACCCGGTTTCGGGAAAAAGCATTTTTACTGGCGCCCGGTATGCCTATATTGGGTATCATCCTTGTGTACATGAGAAGTATTGTGCTGGCATGGCGGTGGCGGAAAAGGAATCCGTCCCATGCCCTTATCCGGATGAAAAGACGCGGCGGTTTCCTGAAAGCCGTCGGCGCCGTGATCCTTTCCGTAGACGGCGTGCCGATTCAAAAATCGAAAGCGGCTGTTGTGGTCGGAAAGAGCGTATATATTCTTCCCGGGGAGCACAGGCTGGAAATGGCGGGATATACCTTGCGGCACCAGCTGTCGAATATACCGTCTTTTCCAAGTAAGGGAAAGCAGCAGGAACAGACGGTCCGATTTACCGGCGGCAGGCGCTATATACTCCGCTATGAACCGGCGGGCAGGAAGCTTGAAATAAGTGATAACGGGCCGATCTGATTTATACCGCTGCCGTTATGTTTATGCTATAAAAAATATATAAGCAAAAAATCCCCATAACTGCGGGGATTTTTATGTATACGGCAAACAAACGGCAAAAAAATCATTTATACATGGTTTCAATGTATTGGTCTGCTTCTTTGCGGATATCATCTGTGTAATGAATATAGGTGGCGGCAACGGTGGCTACATTATCACCTAAAACAGCCGCAACAAGATTAATATCTTTTGATTTTGATAAAAGCATAGTGGCAAAGGTATGCCGCAGGGTATGAACAGAGATGCCCTGTTTTAATCTACGCAGCTGCCTATTCATGAGTGGATGAGTGCTTGGTGTTGTAGGAATAATCCGCCCGTCAATAGATATAGGGGCGGTCTGTTTCCATTCATTTAGCTTGGCGGCCAATTTTGTATTCATGTGTATAGTTCGATTTCCATTCCGTGATTTTACGGCTTTAAATCCCCGTTTTTTGGATGATATCCAGTTATATTGCTTGTCTATGGCGATTGTTTGTCTTGGGAAATTGATACTGTTCCATGTCAATCCGGCTATTTCCCCGTATCTCATACCCGTATTTAAGGCGATGAAAGCAATCATGTAAAAGGTAGGGTTGTCGCTTAATGCGTCAAGCAGTTGCCGTGATTCTTTTTCTGTCAGTGCTTTTATTCTCCGGATGGTTTTATCTTTTGTTTGTGTAACGCTATTCGCAGGATTTTCTGTAATAATTTTATACGGGTTAATAGCATAGTTAAAGATGGCACGAATCTGGGCGAAACGATTCTTTCTTGTGCCTTCGCTGAATCGCCCCATATCCTGATAAACATTAATTACATCTCCGGCGGTAATTGTCCTTATTGGCTTACTACACAGGGCAGGAATACAGAGAAGCATACTAAAATAGTTATTTAGCGTACTGTATTCCAAAGAGGATTTCTTATCCCGCAGGTATATATTTCGTGTGAAATTCTCAAATGTAATATCCGCGAGTTCCGGATCGGCTCCGCAGGCGGCATCTTTTTTTGCGGCAGCTAACAATTTGTCTTGGTATTGTTTTGCTTCCCGCAAGGTTTTAAATCCCTGTTTGGTTTTCTGCTTCCATTTACTATTCACTTTATAGGACAGGACAAGGCAGATACTGCCGTTTTTCTCTCGTGTTGAAAATGAATATTCCATAATAAAATCAGCCTCCTTTTAGAATTAAGGCTGATTATGCTATAATATATGCGTAACCGGCCTGTGGTAGGGTTGTTACAACTGCCGGAAGGATACCCTTTATCGTTCCGGTTCCCGTCGTCATATTTGCGGTATGGCGGCGGGATTTTTATGATTTCCATAATCATCTATCTTGTCATATTTTGCAGTTTCTAAAAAAAATACACTTTTTGTCGCATTCAGTTTTTTTATTTATACAGAATTTGTTCAGCATATATTCACTTAGTTGAGGGATGTATTGATTAGCAATAACTTCAAAAACCTCTTTTTGTATGGTCGTCAGGATAGCCTTGAAATCATTTTTAGGAAGTAAGTATTTAAAAGCTATTAATAAAAGAAATATATTTGGTATATCTCTTTGATCAGAAAATTTAAACTCTTTTTGAAATTTAACCAGCAATGGTAAATCATTTTTGATCCGTGAGTATATTTGATTATAGAAACCAGAGAAATGAGCGCAATCGTTTCTTACCTGATTCAAAAATAGCATTAAAGTACGCAGTTGACTTGGTGTTAATTTGAATTGATTCGAAATATTAGGCTGGATTTTTAATACTTCATAAAAGTGAAGCATTTCTCCATAGGTCAGTTTGTTTATGAAAACCCATATAGGGATATGCTTATGGTTTAACCTATAATGCTTAAAAGGCTTATAATCGTTATCTTTATGTATTGATTTCAGGCGGTCAATAAGAGCTTCATACTTGGGTATCCTGTTTTTATTTAACAATGATTGATTATAGTTGATATCACGAAAATAAGGTTCTATATAATCACCATTCACTACTTCGCCTTCGAATGGACCGTAGGCTTTGGCAAATTCATATGAAATACAAGTCTTCAGCCGCTGTTCAACTTGTAATATGGGATAAAAAATAAAATTCTTTATTCTGTTGTCCATTTGCTGAAGGCTGAATAATTTAAGGAAATCCATATTTGGCTGGTAACTGCCATCTTTATTTAAAAATGGCTTATTATATTGATTTATGATGTTATAGTAGCCGTAGGTTTGCAATATTTCTTTTACATATTCGTCATTATTACTCAGGCTGAATTCCCTTATTTTATTTAAGTCTATAGGGAGCAATACTTTACCGGATTTATTTGTTATATGCAAAATGGCAGCAGGTTGATGCATTTTAGGAGCATTCTTATTTTTAGGCGGTAATAGCTTATGTTGCCGGATTATTTCTATCTGTTCTTCATATGTTTTAAACGGTTTCATAATAGTAAAAGGTCATGTACATAGTAATGTGTACATGACCTTTTTTCAGGTTGCAGCTTTTTCAAGCCTCCCCAGATACCATGTACATAATATACCATGCAAAAAATCCTTTGTCAAAAATCCTTTCATAATTCTCACAAATCATTGAAATTCCGAACGATTTGAAATGATGTTAATATATTCAGCTTTTAATTACTTTTGACATATCTTTGACTATTTCAATTATTTGTGTTGGCTCATCATCTGATCCATCTTCTTTTAAATAACCACTCTTGGGATTTGAAAAAATCGCTTTTGTCGTTTGCAGCAGAACTGCATTACGGATTTCTTCATTATTGGTGGCTTTTACAAAGGTTTCAAATGTACTTAGCGCATTCTGCTTATTTTTATTTATGATGTAATTATGCGCTTGTGCCCGATAATTTTTTCCGCATGTTATTAGAATATAGAAAAGTACAATCAAACCGGTAAATCGTGGTAATATAGCTTGGGCAAATTTATATAAATATGGTTCTTCAAGTACAACAGGACACCACCAAAATGTTATAGAAGAATATGCCATAATAACAATGCTTAATGCTATTATCCACCAGAACCATTTATCCCGGCTTTTTTCAAACATATTCGCGGCTTCCTGAAAATTTACCGTATGATTGGTCACGCCTACAGACTTAGCCGCTTTTTGTACTGCTTCTTTTAGTGCCATTATGTATTTCTGTGTTTCTTCTATTTCTTGTTTTGCTTGTTCATGTTCTTTCTTAATATTTTCTAACGCTTCATGTGCCTGTCGTTGTAAAGATTCATAATCAGTTCCAGCCTTGGTACAATAGGCAACAATGGGAGAGATGGTTTTAAACCAAGAGTTATTATAGTTATTTGTGATGTTATCTATAAGACTCTGACGTACATCGGGCCCCTGCATAGATGAGAAGCTCTTGATTTGTTCAATGGAATTAATAAAAGTACTCATTTCATTATTTAAATCTCGTATTATTGACTCAGGAACTCTCATTATATCAATCTCAGCTAAGCCTTTGAACAGATTGATCGCTGTTTCGAAATCGGTTTCTGCATCAGCGAAATTTAATTCAGATCCTAATTCATCACGGCGAATTAAATCTTTAGCGTTAAATTTTTTTATTGTGGAAAGATTTGTATCAAACTGAGTTCGTACTTCATCGGATAGTTTTATCGGCATAATTAAAAGCCTCCTTTTGTCTGCTATTTTCCCCTATCAATAACTTTCTTAAAAACAAATGTCATATTAAAATATTTGATTTTCATCAAAATACAGACGAGTCATTTTGCCACCGTTTTTGAAATCGTATTCTGCTTCGAAAGTACTACGAATCATAGCACCAAAGCTATTTTGTGCGTCGACATACCCAGCTATATTACCGATGCCATGCATTTTTCTGAATTTATAATCATTATAGCTTGGAAATTTTGCAGTAGAAGGAGCTTTAAGTAATTTTGAGACAGCTTTTTCAGTAACTCTTTGCATGTGAGTTTCTTCTTCAACTGTTAAGCTATTATCGGGAAGAGTTTCAAGAAATTGACCGTCCTTATATAAATTTATAGTGTTGTATCTTATTGATTCTACTTTATTATCAGGAGTCATATAAAGAATAACGTTTCCAAAACCATTCCCTTTTAGTCTATATCCTTTGATATCTGGAGTGTCCCCTAAGTTTTCATCGTATGTAATATTTTCAACTTTATCAATCTTTACGGTTTCAAATGCGCTCTCTACAGCAGCTAATTCTTCCTGAGTCTTTAAACCTAACGATTTAACAAAAATATTTTCGGAAAAAGCTTTTTCTTTATTCTTATTTTCTGCTTCTATTCGTTGTGCTTCTTTAATTTCTGGCGGAAGAAGAACATTGTATAGATTCATGCTGACAATAAAAATCAGTAACCAAATTATGACGATTTTCCAACGTTTCATGTTTGGGGCTTTACCGAAAGTTCCCCATTTGGGTTTTATTAATCCAACAATTAACATGATAAATGCGAACATCATAACGGCGGAAAATAACTGATACATCTGATTTACCCCTCTCTCTTGATAAAAATTATAATTTCCCTCTGATTTCAACGACTTTCCCAAGAATAGTCACCGGAAGTTCCTTACATTCTTTTTTATTGTATGTCTTCGGTGTGTAAACGGACGGATTCCAGCCTATCAGAGTCAACCCGGCATCTGATTTACTGATCTGCTTTACCGTGGCGTCGTTACCGTTGACCAAGACGACAGCTATGTCTCCGCTGTCTACATCCGATTGACGCCGAACAATGACCACATCACCGTCCATCATGCGGGGTTCCATGGATTTCCCTGCTATCTTTAACGCAAAGTATTCGCCTGTTTTGGCCATACTTTGCGGGATTTCTTCCCAGTCTTCAATATCCGTGATGGCCTCTATCGGAATGCCTGCAGCCACTCTGCCAAGAACGGGAATGCGGATACCCTTAGCGGGAGAAGATGGTTTGTCTGTCTTATCTTCTATCAGGTCTGTGCGTCGTATAGAGAAAAAGGTACATATCTTATCGATTTTATCCATGCGGGGCATTTTATAGCCTTTTATCCAATTATTTATGGTAGTAGCGCTTACATTTAAGTAGTTGGCGAGATCAATCTGTTTCTTGCTGGAAGAAATAAGGTAATGCATCAAATTTTTACTGAAAACCTTTTTAATTTCATCTTCATCCACCATATCATTTCTCCTTTCTGATTTCTTTTAATATAATTCTACAACTAATGGTTTATTTAAGCAATACCAAAATATAAAAAAATCAACTTTCGGTATTGACATAAACTTAAAGTTGATTTATACTATGAATACCAAATGGAAAGGAGGTCGAGAAAATGAAAATCTCTTTACAAGCAGCGAGAGTTAATGCTGGATTCACGCAGTCAGACGTGGCTAAAAGGCTAAAGAAAAATAAACAAACCGTCGTGAATTGGGAACATGGAAAATCTAAAATTGACGCTGCGAACTTTATTGCGTTATGTGATATGTACAGAGTTAATAAAGATGATATTTTTTTACCTTCCTAATAAACTTAAAGTTTATTTTCGTAAAACAAGAAAGGAGAAGTAGAAAAAATGCAAAATATAAAAAAACTATCGTTTGAGGAAATTCAAACGATAGTCAACGATCTGTTGTCTGGCAGAAGCCAAGTGGTGCAAATAGAGATCCTTGTTAGGTTAATCCTCATTTGCATTAAAGCGATACTGTACGAGAATCAAAGTTTTATGCCAGGAATAGTATCGCATGTAGAACCCCTTTTATATGGGGAGATTGCACGGCTTAAAGATGAATTTACAAAACACAAGCTTTAAGAAATTGTTTCCCGAAGTCAGTTATTGTTGCTATCTGTGGCAAGATGACAGCTTCGTAATCAGGCGGGCAAGGAATAGTTTGCAAAAATGGAGTTATCACAGGGATCATGGGTGAATAGACATCACCTTTTGTAAAAAAGGCCTGTTCGTTTAATATAATCAGACCCAATCTTGCCAAATTATCAGTGATACTTCCGGCTATTCGGAGATCATGTTCCGTACATATCTTTATTCCTTCATACAAAATGATGTGTGATATATAGTCGTTACCTTCTTTAGGAAAGGAGAATTGATCGCCTAATGGATGTGTTAAGCGAAATCCGTCGTTTGATACGTGCTGAGTTCTATTATTTTTTTGAACCCGGATTGCACACATCGGGAGTGAATCAGGGAAATTAAACAATATTTTAGCCTCTTCAGGGCTTAATTGGCTAATGATTTCTATGAAAGCGGGATGGGCCAATTCTTGCATATCTTCTGTCATTGCTGTTGCTAATAGATTTGCGAATAGTGAATGAAGATGTTCGGAATCAACAGAAAATTGGCATTTTTGAAGTAAGGGAGCGGCTAAATAAATTGGTGGAGGAACAATATTATCTTTTCCATTCAGCTTTATACTCAGTTTATTTTTTACCTTTTGGAGTGAATAGTTGGCGTATTCGCCTAAAAATGAAGTAGGGTAACCAAGGATTTTTATAACCCCACTAAGGGCAGTATCAATGGCTTTTACAGTTTGAGGTAATGCTTTGGCGGTAGAATCAATCACTTTATGTGGCTTGGCATTAATAATAGGATTCTCCATTTAAAGGCTCCTTTTATAAACCTGATTAATATCTATTTTATTCAAATTATAAAAGAGTATGAACGATTGGTCAAAGCCTGACAGAAAGCGAGGTGAGGAAATGGAAGAAATGAAAGATCGTATTAAAGAATTGCAGATGGCAGTGAAGCCGCTGATTGAGTATATGCGTAAATATGAAACGCCCATGACTACGGCAATAGTCACAGGCGCTGGCGCGGAGATAGTATCCACGAAAAACCATATTCCTTTTGAAGAAGATTGGGGTTAGCGAATACGAACTTCACCACGTCCCTTCAAGTATTTATGAACGAACGATCCTTTTGAGGATGCATTTAAGAATTGTGAAAATAATTCTTCACTGCAATTGGGATAACGATAAGCATATCCATTATGAAAATGAACTTCAATAACGCCATCTTCATACCCAATGGATTCAACGTTCGATGATGAAACAGGAGTCATATCCATAAAAATTCACCTCCTTTCTGCCAACATTATAACAGAGTAAGCAGAAAGAGATTCACAACAACCTACCACAGAAAAACAAGAAAGGAGAGAAAAATGGAACGAAGGACATACACCGTCGCAGAAACCGCTGAAATCTTGGGCGTGTCAACGGATGTCGTCTACCGCATGAAAAATGACGGCACCCTTCCAGCGGTGAAAAATCTGTCCGCCATCCGGTTTTTAAAGCGGGACGTACTCGCGATGGTCGGTGAAAAGCCGGACGATTTCCGCCCGTCTGCATTCCGAAGACTGCAGAGTGAGCTGGCACTGGAAAAGCAAGAAAACGAACGCCTACGAAGTATTATTCGACAGATTTGTATAGCTGCTAATACGGCAGCAGTGCAGGAGGGATTATGAATAAACCTTTGTTTTCTACAACAGTGCTAATGATAACCGCACTGGTAGCCGGAGTAGCGGTGGACGCAGACAGTATTTATAACCGGATGTTCCCGGAGACAAAGATTGTCGAGTATCGCCGGGAGGTAAAACCCGGAGACACCCTCTGGACAATTTGCGGAGAGATAGCGACGGATAAAGAAGACCTGCGCAGGTTAGTCTGGCAGGCAAAGAAAGATAACCGTATTATGGACGTCGGAAACCTGCAGCCGGGCATGTTGATTGTAGTCAGAGTTGAGGAGGCGAGAAAATGACTGACGCGGAAAAGCTTGCGAGGCTAAAGAAATGGGCGAGATCTTTTCGTAGCCGTTGTACTCAAGATGTCAACCATTGGGAAAAACAAAATGAAGAGAAATTAGAACTCAAAGCCTTTGGAATGGTACAAGCAATGGATGTTGTAATGAATAAGATTGAAGAATTAGACAATGAAAAAGCCGATTGATAATTGCAGTTATCAGTCGGCAGGCGGAAAAGAATCGCTAAGACTTTCCGCCTCTATTGTAACAAAAACAGGAGGATTACACAAATGGACGAAGAATTACAAAAAGTAACAAATGAGTTATGTGATCTTTTTAGACCGATGAACATAAAGCTTGAAAAATGGCTGTTAGAACATAAGAAGAAGTTTATTGAGGATGGAAACCCCGCAAAACTGGGGCTATTAGTCGGAAATGCTTATGCGGTTTATATCCTTATTGATGATCTGCTGAACAACGCTGATTGATTAATTGAGGTAAAAGCATGGAACGTGAAGTATTTAATACCTTGAAAGTGGGAGCAAAAATCAGTGAGCCGAGAGGGCGTGAAGCTCCGCCAATCAAGGGGATATTGGCGGATAAGGTCGGAGAAACGGCCTTGATGAGAACGGGGTATACTCCCGGAGGGAAACCAATTCTGCGATGGGCACATTATACGAAATTAAAAAAGGAGATATAGCAATGGATACAAAAGAGCAAAAAACAATAGATACGAAAGCTAAACTAACAGAGATTCAGATTGTTGAACCGCAGATTCTTTCCGCGGATCTTAGCATAACAACCAACTTTGAGGATGTAAAAAACAACCTGCAGGTTATCACAGAAAAGTACAAAGGGCTGGTTGTTACTGATCAAAATCAAAAGGATATGGAAAAAACGCTCCGGGAGGTGGTGTCTCTCCGGACGAGTATTCAAAAGTTTGAAATCAACGGGAAACGGAAGCTCCGCAAACCTGTTGATCAGTTTGCAGAGGCCTGCAAGGAACTTTTAAAAATTGTAAACGAAGCAGAACGACCGCTCCGGGAGCAACTGGACGCTTACGAAGCAAGGCGGCAGGAAGGCGTAACAAAAGTTATCTTGCACAAGTATGAAGAAATGGCACTTGATGCAGGAATCCGTGAAGAGTTCCGCTCTTGCGACATTCTGTCTAAATGGATGAATAAGACGGCAAAATTGAAGGATACCTATGAAGATATCGCTCGGTTGGTATCTGAACAGGCGGCCGCACAAAAACAGCATGATGATCTCAAGGAGCTTCGGAAGTCACGCATGGAAGCGGCAATCCTCACTCTGGAGAAACACAATGCCATACAAAATTTAGCGACGCCCATAACAGAGGATTTCCTGACAGATGAACTGCTGGATCGCCCGCTGGAAGAAATCAAACAAACTATCGCCGCCGAGGCGCTCCGTCGTCATAACATCGAAGAGCAGGCACGAAAGGTACAACCCGATCCTGAACCTGCTCCTGCTCCGGCTCCGGCTATGCCTGCGCCACCGAGTCCTGCCCCGGCTGCTGTACCGCCGACTGTTCCGCTTCCACAAGCACAGCCGGGAGTAAATTGGCCGAAAACAATGACTGTTACTATTATTCTTAATCATTCATCGGATTACCGAGCTGTAGAAGAAGCGTTAAACACGCTCCCTGCACACATTAAATGGAACAGCGAAATTAAGGAGGGATAACCATGGAAATTGAATTTAAAAAAGCCCGCCGCGCTAAAGCAAAACTACGCTTAGCATTGGCAGGACCGTCAGGAGCAGGGAAAACCTATTCGGCGCTTCTGATTGCATCAGGCATTGTTCCGTTGGAAAAGGTGGCTGTTATTGACACAGAATCAGGATCTGCAGATTTGTATGCAGATTTAGGCGGATATTCCACGGTGACGATTAATCCGCCGTATAGCCCTCAGAAATATATTGAAGCAATCCACGCGGCAGAAGCGGCAGGATTCGAATTAATTATTATTGACAGCCTGTCACACGCATGGAGTGGAGAAGGGGGCCTGCTTGACCAGCAGGGGAAAGCGGCAGACAGCAAGTACAGAGGAAACAGCTGGGCGGCATGGCGCGAAATTACGCCGCTTCACAACCAGCTGGTAGAGACCATGCTGCATACGCCACTCCACGTCATTGTCACAATGAGAAGCAAGACGGAATATATACAGACCGATGTAAATGGAAGGAAACAGATCCAGAAGGTCGGCATGGCACCTATTCAGCGTGACGGTATTGAGTACGAATTTACCACTGTCTTTGATTTATCGCAGAACCATACGGCTACGGTCAGTAAAGATAGGACAAAGCTGTTTGATGGGCAGTATTTTACGCCTACGGCTGATTGCGGCAAGGCACTTCTGCAGTGGCTTAATGCAGGTGCTCCGGTTACAGAACCCGCGCCTGTTATCCGTCAGGCCGCAACGCCGGCAGTTAATCAAATGCCTGTAAACTCTGCCGCCGGCAAACCACAAGACAAAACACACCGCCAGCGTTTGGAACGAATTTGGGCACAGATCGGCTGGGATAAAACACAGCCGCTGGACACTTATATGACTGCCCGGATGCAAGGACAGCGCGGAGCCGCGGCGACAGTCAAAGACGCGACAGACGCCGATTGGCTTGCCGTAGATAGAGAGATTACAAAATACCTGATTGAGCAGGGACAGGCAAAAATCGCGGAACCTCTTACCGGCGAACCGCTTTTAAATGATACAGATGTCCCATTTTAAAAATAAAGGAGAATGACTATGATTTCAGCTACACTTTACGGAAGAATTGCGAGAGAACCGGAGCTGGTACAGCCGATGACGGGCAGAGACGCTTATGTGCGGTTTTCTATGGCGGTGGAAACCGGGCGCAAAGACGAAAACGGCAACCGGATTGCACAGTTTGTCAGTATTTCTGTATTCGGAAAACAGGGAAATACAATCCTTCAGTATTTTCATAAGGGTAATCGTATTGCATGCCATGTGCGGAATCTGGAAGCCCGTGCTTATACTGACAAAGCCAACCAGCCGCAGGCAAGTCTCAACGCCGTATTGACAGGGGTAGAATTTGTTGAAACGAAGGCAGAACAGGAACAGTCAGCGCCGCAACCTGCCGCCGTTCCGCAGATGGGGACGGCGGCAGGCTATTCTGCCCCGCGGCAGCCGGCAGCTGCCGTACCGCCTGTACAGACAGCAGCACCACAGACGCTGCAGGGCATGAATATTGCTGTCCCGGGCACCGCTCCGTGGGAGGCCTAATACTATGTTTAATCTGCGGAGTTACCAGACGGATCTGATCAGCCGGATTGCCGCAGATTTTTCTTCGGGCATTCAGCGTGTCTGTGCCGTCGCCCCATGCGGGGCAGGAAAAACTGTTGTGGTCGGCTGGATGGCGGGAAAAACCGCACTGGTTAATAAACGGGTACTGTTCCTGGTTCACCGCCGGGAACTCATCGACCAGTCTGACCGCACTTTTACAGCAATGAATATCCGTCACGGTATCATTTCTGCCGGTGTACCTGCTGATTATGAGTCATCCGTGCAGATTGGTTCCGTCCAAACGGTGGCGCGACGGCTTACCCGTATCCCGCCACCTGATTTCATCATTATCGATGAGGCACACCATGCGGCAGCAGGAACGTGGAAGAAAATCATGGAGGCATTCCCTCAGGCGATGACGCTTGGTGTGACGGCTACACCTGCAAGGCTTGACGGCAACGGACTGGGAGATATTTTTCAATCTCTTGTTATGGGGCCGTCTGTAGATGAGCTGATCCAATGGGGGAATCTGTCCAAATATAACTATTATGCGCCGCCATCCAAGGCGGATATTAAATCAGTACGTATCCAATTCGGAGATTATGTGAAGTCCGAATTGGAACGTGCTGTAGACGATGATGCCCTCGTGGGGGATATTGTTGCTAATTACCAAAAGCTGGCAGACGGCCGGCAGACGGTCTGTTACTGCGTGTCTCGTAAGCACAGTGAGCACACGGCGGCAAAATTCCGGGCGGCCGGGATATCCGCAGCCCATGTGGACGGAGAAACACACAAGGCGGAAAGGGACAGGATTATTTCCGATTTCCGCCGCAAAAAACTCCGTGTTCTATGCAATGTGGATCTTTTGGGAGAAGGGTTTGATGTGCCGGGAATGGAAGCGGTGATTCTGGCGCGGCCGACAGCGTCCCTGACACTGTTTATCCAGCAGTCTATGCGTCCGCTTCGTCCCGATCCTGATAATCCTTCCAAGGTGGCCGTTATTATTGACCATGTGGGAAATTGTTTCCGTCATGGCCTTCCTAATGCGCCACAAGAATGGACGCTGGACAGTAAACCTAAAAAGAAACGGATACGGGAAATATCTATGCATCAGTGTCCGAAATGTTATCAGGTGTGGATGACGGCACAGCGTACCTGTCCTTACTGCGGATATGTGCCGCCTGTGGCCGAGAGGGAAGTAAAAGAAGAAGCGGGAACGCTGGCGAAAATTGACAGCCTGGAACTGCTGGAGAAAAAACGGAAACGTCAGGAAGTCGGACGGGCCAGAAGCCGGCAGGATTTGGAAGATATCGCTCTCCGGCGGGGCTATAAATTTGGCTGGGTACGAAAGATGATGGAAATCAAAGGGATCCGGCAATCCGTTTAATTTCAATAATAGAGGTGATTATGATGACTGAGCATGAATTACAGAATTTAATTCGTTTACATATATCAGAAAACAAGCTGGGAACTATGTTTCGCGCTAATGTAGGCAGCGGATGGACGGGAACTGTACATAAAAGCAGCGCAAGATCAGTAACCATTTACGGAGCCCGGAGATTTTCTACAGGTTTACCGGCAGGATTTCCCGATTTATTTGGGTTCCGTACAATTACTGTTACTCCAGGTATGGTTGGGAAGGAAATAGCAGTCTTTTGCGGAATTGAAATCAAGAAACCGGATGGAAAGGTGCGCCCGGTACAGCAGAACATGCTTGACTATTTGCAAGAGCGGGGAGCCCGCGCGGGAATCGCCCGGTCCTGTGAAGATGCAGAACAGATTCTTTCCGGTAAACAGCTATGACAGAACTTGATTTTTTTGAAGAGATATATAAAGGATGCCATGGGTATGTGTATCTTTGGACAAAACAGGACAAGGCAACTCATTCATACCTGTTGGAACCCGAAGTCTCTAAAAAAATATGGAATATGGCGCGAATGCTTTCCGGCATGCGGAAGGATGTCTATTTTTCTTTGGGGACAACGGCCGATCCTCTTCCTGCTGATCTTCGCGCTAAGCAACAGAATGTTACATCTATTGCCTGTCTCTGGGTAGATATTGATATCGTGGACTCTGCGGCACATAAAGCAGGAAATCTTCCGAAATCCGTTGATGAAGCAATGGGGTTACTACCGGAAAAGTATCCACCGTCTATCATTGTGTCTTCCGGGCACGGGCTTCATGCTTACTGGCTGCTTAAAGAACCCGTTATAATCAACGACGAAAATCGGGCGGAAGTCATTAATACTGTCCGCAAGCTCCAGCAAATCATACGGAATAATGCGGTGGCCAACGGCTGGAAAATTGACGCGACGGCTGATTTATCACGTATCCTCAGGGTGCCTTATACGTGGAATTTTAAGGATCCTGAAAATCCGGTGCTTTGCGAAGTGATTGAATACGCGGATCTCCGTTACCGTTATGAAGATTTTGCATCTTTACAGGTCGAAATACCTCAATTGCTTTCTGACCGCAAGCAAGGCTTTGAGCGGCGCAAAACAGACGGCAACTCTTTCATGATGCTGTCCAATTGCAAATTTCTGCAGCATTGCGAACTGGATGCGGATACTATCACTTATGATGAATGGGTCGCGGCTCTTTCTAATCTGGCGAGAGCTTCTGATGGGCCGGCGGCATGCCATGAACTATCCAAAGCTGATCATAAACGATACAACGCAGAAAAGACTGATGCCAAGATTGCGGAAGTCCTTTCGAATATGAGTCCACGCACATGTGAGTATATACAGAAAACACTCGGATTCAAACACTGTGAAAACTGTCCTGTTAAATGTCCATCCGGATGGGCACTGGCTAATATACCCCGTGCTATGGCCACATTGCGGGCGGTGACGACGCCAAACCCTGAAACGGTTTTTACCCCTGAAGTTATTGGAGCACTTGCTCTGCTTCAGAAAGAGGCGCCTTTGGAATTCCAGAAACATAAGGCAAGGTTTAAAGGACATATCAATCTTAATGACTTATCCAAAATTATTGCCGAGGAACGCCGGAAAAGCTTTCACGTTGAGTCCTCATCTACGGAAAGGATATCTACATCTCAAGGAACATCTAAAGCTCCTAAAACGACGAAATCACTCATTCCTGATTGTCCAATAGACCTTCGGATACCTGCAGGTTTTTCTGTGGACGCTACCGGTGTGTGTGAATACCGCGAGCGGATGGACGGGGATGTGATCAGAAATCCGGCATCGGGTGTTCCAGTAGTTCTGACATCACGGCTGTATAACATAGATACGGATACTGAAAAGGTCGAAATATGCTTCAAATATTATAACCAATGGCGCCGGACAGTCCAGCCGCGGTCGACCGTATTTTCCAGCCGAAGCATCGTCAAGCTGTCTGACTGGGGCCTCAATATTTCATCAGAAACAGCAAAATATCTTGTGAAATACTTACAGCAGATGGAAGCCATGAACCAAGACAGAATCCCTTTGTGCTACAGCGTCTCCCGCCTGGGATGGCGTAAGCATTGTGAAGAATTTATCCTTCCGTCTAATACAGATTATCGGATTGAAATGGATGACGAGGGGGATATTACGGAAGCCATGCAGGCGACCGGAGAATTGTCACGCTGGTATCAGCTGGCCGGGGAAATCCGGAAGTATACCTTCGCCCGGTTCCTTATGGCAGCATCTTTCGCTACGCCTTTACTGGGATTGTTCCGCCAGCGGAATTTCCTTCTGTATTTTTGGGGTACGTCCGGCGGCGGGAAGACGGCTGCCATGAAAATGGCCATGAGCGTATGGGGGAATCCTGACCGGATGATGACCAGTTTCCTCACGACAAAGGCCGGATTGGAACGCCGCCTATCCCTGCTCTCTGATTTTCCTGTTGCCATTAACGAGCGGCAGGTCGCAGGCCAGGGGCGTGACAAGCAGGATTATTTGGAATATGTGGTCTATATGCTGGAAGGCGGTAAAGGCAAGGGTCGCGCCAGCAAGACGGGCCTGCAGAAGACCGCTTACTGGCGAACCATCGGCATGGCCAACGGGGAAGAACCGCTTACCCGGGAAAATTCCGTCCGCGGCGTTAAGAACCGAATCCTTGAAATCAATACGTATCCTGTTCTTCCGGATGGACTTGCTAAACAGGTTCATCAAATGGACAGTTATGGATTAGCGGGCTCCCTGTACATTAAAGCGCTGCTTACAAACCGACCAGTGGCTGGCGAGGTGTGGAACCGTATTCGGCAGGACCTGTCTACGCGGTATACCGATTACAGCCCTGTTCATGTGGACGCCGTGGCGCTTATTACGACAGCTGACGTGCTTGCAGGAATGTGGTTGTGGCGTATGGATCTCCAGACAGCTTTATCACAGGCGGAGTATATGGGTGGAGAAGTATTTAAATCCCTTCCGACGATCCATGAAATTTCCGATACAGACCGTGCGTGGGATTTTGTTCAAAACTGGATGGCTGCCAATACAGCCCATTTCGATAACGAAAGTTATAGCAGTATGCAGAAAACGGTCTCACCCCTTTATGGGTTTATCCGGGGAGGAAAGACACATGTATTCCCTAACGCGTTGCGTGAGGCAATGGACAAGGACGGTATCAGCTACGAAAAGATGATTAAAGAATTCGCTACAGAAAAGAAAATAGAAACGTCCACAGGCGCCGATGGATGGGTAAGAAATTTGAATGTTGTGAAATACCAGGGAAAAGCATGCCGTGTTATTACAATACTTAATTAATTTCTGTTACACGGGCTACACGTAAGCTACACGTAAATCCGAAAAACGTGTAACCCGATTTTTACCAGTGATTATCGAAAGAAAAGAGGTATAGATATGTTAGGTTACACGTGTTACACGTTAAATATATATAGTTGGTTGAAATATACCTACCTACCCTAAGGTATAAGGAGGGTATAAGGGGGGTCTATAAAAAACACACACCCTATTTGCGCTAACGTGTAACCCGTTTTTGACCTTTGGTCACGACAGATTTTATCGGTGTTCCGAGAGACGGCTTGGGTCACACGTTAACGGGTAACCCATAAAAAATAGTTCAAATGTTCGGTAGCAGAGAGGTGTAACGCAACGATGAATTTCGATACGGAAAGATGGAAATTATTAAAAATCTGTGAGATGAATGCAAGACGGTCTTGTATTCCCGGTATTCAGAAAATGGCCGGTGAAATTTTTGTGGATCCCTGGCCGCAGTCGGATTCTGATATATGGTTGTCTATGTTTACTGAAGCTAAAGCTGTAAATATGAATCTCTGCAGTTATTTGTTCTTGGTTCGCGGTTGTGGAACTTATTTACAGGAGAATTCATCTTATGGATTAACAGGTAGCGGATGGCCATATTTGTTTAAGCCTTGTGTATCTTCTGATACATGGCCGTCCAAGAGTGTATTTCAGGAAATAATGAATGATATGTTTCGGCAGTTTAATGCCCAGCAGATTTACCGGGTAATGAAAAATGCATGGGATTTTCAAAAAAGCGTAAGTGATTAAAGAGGGGTGTTTAAGATTATGATATTCGTGTTAGGTATGATTTTTGGTGCATGTATCGGGTTGTTGATTTGTTCTCTATGTGTGATTTCCGGTAGAGGTACATATGATGACCGTTAAAGAATTTCTGAATGATGTTCGGCGGCAGCATGCACGGGTAGAAGCTTGCAAAGAACGGATGAAAGAAATTGAATGTGAAGTCATCTCTTTAAAATCTCCACAGCTAGGTGACAAAATACAATCAAACAGTGTGAAATCGCTTGATGAGGTAATCTGCAGGCTCGAATTGAAAAGAGCAGAAACATCACGAGAATTTGTTCGTTTAATGGATATGCAGGATAAAGCGGAGACTCTGATTAGCTGTGAGAAAGATCATGACCGATGGGCAGTGTTGTACCGCAGATACATACTTAATCAAAAATGGAAGAAAATTGCTGTTGAAATAAATCTTGACCTGCGCTGGATTTACAGGTTACATGGTCAGGGATTGCGCGATTTGGAAAATACGCCATTAAAAGCCACTATCAACCTGTGATATAGTGTATGTGTGAAAGTAAGGACATTTTACTTACTTCCTCCCTAATTAAGAGCCTACGCATCGTATTCTTGACGTGTAGGCTCAGTAAATTTGTGGCACTCATAACGGGTGCCTTTTTATTGCAGGAAAGGAGGTGGTGGCGTGACACCGAGGCAGGAGAAATTTTGCATTGAATATCTAATCGATCTGAACGCAACGCAGGCAGCTATACGGGCGGGATATAGCAAGAAAACGGCTAAGAGTTTAGGGCAACGTTTGTTGACCTATGTTGACGTAAAAAGCCGTATCAAAGAATTGCAGGACAAAGTCTTTGAAGACGGCATGATGTCTGCAGCGGAAGCGCTGTGGCGGCTGTCTAAAGCAGGCAGAGGGGAACTTAAAGAAGAAGTAGTCGTTACCGAAGGTGTCGGCGATGGGTTCAGTGAAGCAAAGATAATAAAAAAACAAATTTCTGCAAGAGACCAGATAAAAGCACTTGAATTAATGGGTAAACGCCACGACCTGTTCAGTTCTGACACGAAGATTGAAATGGTACCTGTGATCATCACCGGAGAGCGTGAAATCCATGAGTAATGCCAATAGGATATATCTTCCGGATGTTATTGGCGGTGGATACAGAGATTTCTGGAATTTTAAAGGCAGGTACCGGGTGGTTAAAGGCAGCCGTGCGAGTAAGAAATCAGTTACTGCCGCATTATGGTTTATTTATAACCTGATGAAGTATCACGAAGCGAATCTGCTGGTGGTACGGAAAACCTTCAGAACGTTAAAAGATAGCTGTTATACGCAGCTTAAATGGGCAATACACCGCTTAGGGGTAGATACATATTTTATCTGCAGGGAAAGCCCTCTTGAAATTACCTACAAACCGACAGGACAGAAGATATTTTTCCGGGGGTTGGATGATCCGCTAAAAGTTACTTCTATCACGGTAGACGTCGGTGAGCTTTGTTGGCTGTGGGTGGAGGAAGCGTATGAAATTACGTCAGAGGCGGCATTCGATACGCTGGATGAATCTATACGAGGCGAGGTGCCGAAAGGACTGTTCAAACAAGTCACACTGACCTTTAATCCGTGGAATGAAAAGCACTGGCTCAAGAAGAGGTTTTTTGATAAGGCGGATAATGATATTCTTGCAAAGACAACGAACTATCAATGCAATGAATTTCTTGATGATTCTGACCGCAGTATGTTTGAACGCATGCGGCTGAATAATCCGAGGCGATATCAGGTGGCAGGACTTGGTGATTGGGGTATCGTTGAAGGACTGGTATATGAAAACTGGGAAGAGAGGACATTTGATACTGCAGAAATTACAAGAAGAGAAAGTGTGCAATCTGCTTTTGGTCTTGATTTTGGGTATACAAATGACCCGTCCGCGCTCTTCTGCGGGCTGGTAGATACGAAAGCAAGGGAGATTTATGTATTTGACGAAATGTATAAAAAAGGCCTGACCAACGAGATGATTTACCGAGAAATAAGCCGGATGGGATATAGCAAGGAAAACATTACAGCAGACAGCGCAGAGCCTAAGTCAATCGCGCAGCTCCGTGCATTGGGGCTGACTCGTATTCATGCTGCGAAAAAAGGCAGGGACAGTATACTGAACGGTATACAGCTGATACAGGATTATAAAATTGTTATTCATCCGCGTTGCGTTAATTTTCTTACGGAGATAGGAAATTACACATGGGATAAGGATAAATTTGATAATCAGGTGAATAAACCGATTGACGATTTTAATCATCTACTCGATGCCATGAGGTATGCCATGGAGCGATTTGGGCGAAGAGGCAGCGGTATTCAATTTTTAACATAGGCGGTGGACGATGGATTTTAGCTTAAATGCGTTGTGGAATAATATTATACGCCGTGGGAGCGGCAGCGGGTTCACGGAAATAGAGTTTCTGGAGTTGGAACTTCAAGCATGGATTGATTCAGGGAAACGAAATCAGATGATTATCGGCAAGCGGTACTTTGATGGAGACCATGATATTTTAAATAAACAAAGACAGGCTGTAGATACGAACGGCAATACTCGGACAGTTAATGGTTTGCCGAATAATCGGATTGTGGATAACCGCTATGCGGAACTGGTGGATCAAAAAGTAAGCTATCTGTTGTCTAAGCCGCTGGAAGTACGGACAAATGATGAAGGATATGGTAAACAGTTAGATACCATATTTAATCAAACGTTCCGACGCCGCCTGAAGAATCTGGGAATGGACGTACTGAACTGCGGGATGGGGTACTTGCATCCGTATATATCAAATGGCGAACTTCGGTTCAAGAGGTTCGCCCCGGAACAGGTTCTTCCATTTTGGGTGGATGAGGAACATGAAATACTGGACTCATTTTTGCGGATCTATTCTGTCTTTACTTATGAGGGCACGCAGCCGAAAATCATATGGAAAGTGGAACACTATACGACCGGGGGTATACGTCGATACATTTACACGGACAGTAAAAAGCTTATTCCCGATGTAGAACAGACAGACGCCGACTACCTCACAGTAAACGGGGAACCATTTAATTGGGACAGAGTGCCGCTGATTGCGTTCAAGTACAATAATCGGGAAATTCCGTTGATAAACCGGGTGAAGGGGCTGCAGGACGCCCTGAATGAGCTGTTAAGTAATTACAGTGATAACATGGCGGAAGACATTCGCAGTACTATTTTGATTCTGGAGGGATATGAAGGTGAGGATTTATCGGAATTCCGCCAGAACTTAATTGCTTACGGTGTAATCAAGGTAGGAACGGAAGACAGAAAAGGCGATGTGCGGACGCTTAGCATTGAAGTCAATGCTGACAACTATGACTTGATTATCAGATTGCTAAAGAAGGCGATTATTGAGAACGGCCATGGTTTTGATGCCAAAGATGACCGTATGTCAAATAATCCCAATCAGATGAATATCCGCTCTATTTACAGCGATATAGACTTAGATGCTAATAATATGGAGATGGAATTTCAGGCAAGTCTGGAACAGCTGATGTGGTTTGTGAATACATTCTTGCGCATTAGCGGCACAAATCCTGTTAAAAATAAAGTAGAATTCATTTTTAACAGGGATACGCCCGTTAATGAATCGGAAGTGATTCAGAACTGCAAAAACTCTGTCGGGATTATCAGTAAGGAAACCATTGTGGCAAATCATCCGTGGACGAAAGATACGGCGGAAGAACTGGCGCGGCTTGAAAAGGAAAATGCTGAGGCTCTTATGCCTGATTATGCGGCAAATGAGCCTAACGGTACCGAAGAATGAATTACTGGGAAAAGCGTTTTGAACGATTGAAACAGCAGCAGATGGGGAAAGCGGAAACCGTCACGGCTGCTATGCGCAGGGAATACGTGAAAGCGTTGACCGCATTACGCAAGGAAGTGCTGGACTGGTATTACCGATACGCGGAAGAAAATGAAATGTCTCTGGCTGATGCGAAAAGGGAACTCGATGCACGGGAGTTAAAAGCATTTCAGCTGACACTAAAAGAATATATCAAACTGGCCAAGAAGAAAGATCTTCCGCAAAAATATATCAAAATGTTGGATAAAGCTTCTATTCGCGCACGGTTGGACAGGAGCCAGGAATTATATATTAAGACATCGCGGTATGTAGAAGAATTGGCAAAATCGCAAAATCTAAGCATGAATCGTCTCTTGGCTAATGTGTATGAGGACAGCGTTTACAAAACGGCGTATGAGGCGCAAAAGCTGAAGGGGGAATTTTCCACATTTAAGGGGGTAGCAAAGCAGGATATAGAAACCGCCGTATCCAAGCCGTGGGCAAGTGACGGAAAGGATTTTTCCGGCAGGATATGGGATAATAAAACGCAGCTTATGAATACCCTGCAGACAGAAATGACACGGTCTTTTATGATTGGTGAAGGCGTGGCACCGTTAATTAATCGGATACAGAAACGATTTAATGTATCATTCAGTAATGCCCGTCGGTTAGTAGAAACAGAAACGGCCTATGTGCAGGAAAAAGCGATGCTTGATACTTACGACGCATTGGATGTGGAACAATATCAGATACTGGCTGTACTGGATGTAAAGACGTCGGACATCTGCCGGCACTTGGATAAAAAGGTGTTTGACCGAAAAGACGCCAAGCCGGGAATTACCATGCCGCCGTTTCATTGCTACTGTCGTTCGACTACGATCCCATATATTGAAGGAATTACTGATAGTCAGGAGGCCACGAGGGCGGCACGTGACCTATCAACAGGGAAGACGGTATTTGTTGAAGGTGATTTGCATTATGAGGAATGGTATAATAAATACGTAAAGAATACCGATACCGGTGCATTGACTGGGTTAAAAACCAGTAACGGAATTACTATTGCCAAGCTGTCTAAGCACCAGCAGGAAAGGGCGGATGTCCGCAATCTTGATTTAGATGGTATTAAAGATGCATTGATAAATCCACTGCATGTTGGAGAGGTCGTAGTAAAAGAAAATGGAAACTCGCAGAGATTTATCGGTGAAGCTACAACTGTGAATATAAATCCTGACACGGGGGTTATTATTACATCGTGGCCGACAGGTAAATCTCGACTGAAAAAATATAAGAAAGGGAAATAAGATGATTCTACAATATGAGTTTACTGAAAAAGAAAAAATGTTCTTAAAGAAAATGCATTTCAGTTTTGCTGATGAAATGGAAGATGAGAAAGCTGCGGATTTAGTGGATGCTATTGCTGATGATATACAAGGACTAAATGAAGATGACAGAAATATTGCCGAAGATATCATTACTAAAATCACTACTCATCCGGATTGGTAGCGGATAAAAATAACATACGGTTTCAAAAGCACTCTTAACGGGTGCTTTTATATTGCCTTTTCCGTACTGCAGGCGAAAAAGAACAGGTATTTCCGGTGTGGGGGATAAACCACGATAAAAAGTCGAAAGGAGATCGTTATGACAAAAGAAGAGTTAAAGGCATTGGGGCTGACCGATGAACAGGTTACGAAAATTTCAGAGGATTACGGCAAAAATTATGTAGCCAAGTCGCAGTTCAACGAAAAGAACGAAGCTCTGAAGAATGCCGAAAAAGAGAAAGGGGAGTTATCAAAACAGATTGAGGGTTTAAAAAAGAACAATGACAGTAATGCGGAGCTCAAGAAACAGATAGAGGCTATGCAGGTGGCTGCAAAGACTATGGAAACAGAACATGCTACGCAGCTTGCGCAGATGAAACTGGACGCGGCGGTAGAACGTTCTCTGACCGCGGCAAAGGCAAAGAATATTAAGGCTGCCCGCGCTCTGCTGGACTTGAAAGACGCAAAGCTGGACGAAAAAGGGGAAGTCGTTGGACTTTCCGACAAAATTAAAGAGCTGCAGAAATCAGATACGTATCTGTTTGATGTCGTGGATAAACAGAAAAAAGAAGTAGATGGGATCCATCCCGGATCAGGGTCCGGTGATGATGGTGGTGATGCGGCAAAACTGACTGTGCAGCAGCAATTTGAACAGGCATTAGGTATTTAATAAAAAAAGGAGAATTAAACAATGGCAATTAATACACTTGAATATGCAAAGAATTTCCAGCAGAGTCTGGATAAGCAAATGTTGGTAGGTGCGACTTCCGGATGGATGGAATCTAATGCACAGAATGTAAAATACAACGGCGGGGATACGGTGAAAATGCCGGAGATCTCCATCGGCGGTTTGGCAAAATATGACCGCGATAACGGATTTAATCAGGGTGCTGTAACTCTGAAATACGCAGACTACAAATTGACACAGGATCGTGGCCGTACGTTCCAGCTTGACTCTATGGATGTGGACGAATCCAACTTTGTGGCATCCGCCGGAAATGTTATGGGTGAGTTCCAGCGTACACAGGTTATCCCTGAAGTGGATGCGTTCCGCTACTCTAAGATCGCGGCTTTGGCAAAAGGCGCATCTCATGAAACGGCAACTTTCACGCCGGATAAAACGAACGTTCTGGAAAAGCTGGATGATGAAATCGCAAAAGTGCAGGACATTATTGGAGAAGGGGAACCTCTTGTCATTATCATGGCTACTCCGATCCGCACTATCCTGAACAATGCAAAAGACATTACTAAGTACTTGGATACGGCGGACTTTAAAGCTGGTGAAATTACTACCAAAGTAAAAACCTATAATGAAATTCCGATTCTTTCAGTTCCTTCCGCCCGCATGAAGACGGCGTATGTATTCAACGACGGCAAAACGGCTGGGCAGGAAAAAGGCGGATTTAAGCCGGATACTGCTGCAAAAGGAATCAACTGGATTATCATTGCCCGCCGTGCACCGATTGCGGTTTCTAAGACGGACAAGATCCGCATTTTTGAACCGAGCGTGAATCAGAAGGCCGATGCGTGGAAGTTGGATTACCGTAAATTCCATGATCTCTGGATCCCTACAAACAAGCTGGCCGGTGTATGGGTTAATACCGGGGCGTAAGGAGGTAAATCATGGAAAGATTGACCAGACTGAACGAGGTACAGTACGTAGAAAGCGATTTCCAGAAAGAGAAACTAATCAAAGAGGGATTCGTTCTTGATGAGGACTATGGCGCTGATAATGATGCTGTTGCACTGGATAAGATGACCAAGCAGCAGCTTGTTGATTATGCGGAAGCTAACGGGATTGATATTTCCGGTGCGGATACAAAAGCCGATATCCTTTCTCTGATCAAGGAGTAATTCTTATGATTGCCGATGTAAAAATACTCATTAAGGGTGCGACCGGGTATGATGTCAAAGATTCTGATATGGCATTGCTGGGATACATTTATCAGGGGGAAGTGCAGCACGTTTTGAACAGCTGCAACTTGAAAGAAATCCCTGATGAGCTGCAGCATGCTGTAGATGAAATGGCAGCAGGCAGGTTCATGCAGATGAGCAAAGCGGCTATTTTAAGTGCCGATGAGCTTGACGTCGTGAAATCTATAAAAGAGGGAGATACGACGGTCGAGCTCGGTGGAACTTCGGCAGAACAGAGGCTGAATGCGCTGATTACATTGTGGACAAAGGAGCGTGATTTAGGATGCTTCCGAAGGCTGCGTTGGTAAGATCAAGAAAAGCTATTGAAAGTTTGTATGCGGACACCTGCAGAATTATTACAGAAAAGGATACTGTAGATCCGGATACGGGAATTGTAAATACGGTAAGGGTGACATCTGCGGAGTACCCTTGCCGTATTTCTTACAAGAATTTGCCTGCAACGGGCGGTGATGGCATTCCTGTTATGACACAGTCCGTTACGCTGTTCTTGTCTCCCGAAATCAATATACCTGCAGGCGCTGATGTTGACGTGGTACGGCAAGGACGGCCTCTGCATTTTAAATCTGCAGGTGTATCTGCTGTCTATGATAATCATCAGGAAATCAGCCTGGAACACCGGGAGGTGCACGATGGCTGATGTAACTGTAGATTTCAGAGGCTTTGAGGACCTGCAGAAACGAATTGCTGAATTGAATAGTTCTACAATGGAAGAAGCCAAGCGGCAAAGTATGAAAGAGATGGCCGCCGTGTATATCAGAGAAGCTAAGAAGAATACGCCGGTGAAAGGCACTGAGGTTAGACAGGTTAGTGAGAATGAATATAAGAATAGTAGGGTTGCTGAATATTCTAAGGTTAAAGATTTTAACAAACACAAAAAACTCTACAGTAGTGATGCAAAAGTTGCTTATAAGCGCAAAGGGGAACGTAAATTCAAAATGCTCCACAATTCCGAGCATATGCGACGTTCCTGGAATGCGGGAACTGTAGAGCGGGAAGGGCGGGAGTACAAAGTCAAAGTATTCAATACCGCGTCCTACGCTTCTTACGTGAATGACGGTCACCGACAGCAGCCTGGGCGTTTCGTGCCCATACTGGGGAAACAATTGGTGAAAGGCTGGGTAGACGGATTGAACATGGCGGAAAAGGCGGAGAAAGCAACGGAGCGGCGGTCTAAAGATATTTTGCGTCGAAATATTAACAGGGTGTTGTCGAGGTACAGTACATGACGATAATTAATGAGATAATCAAAGGCATCTCATCAAAACTGCATAAGCTGACTAAATATCCCGTGTATGTGGACGTAAAAAAGAATCATGTCGTATTTCCGTGCTTTTATCTGAAGCAGCTGGATCAGTCACAGGAGCTGTCTGTTGGTAACCGTTACTGGCAGGAACATAGCTTTGATATCTGGTTCATGCCAAATGCGGCCGATGAAGTTTCAGATGTCCGGGAAGAAATCCACAAGATGGCAGAAGCATTCTTTGTAGAGCTGGAGTATATTACTCTTTCAGATGGCTCTGTCATTAGAGGAACGGACGTGCATTACCGCACGACTGACGGCGCACTCCACTTCTTTGTTTCTTACAATCTATTTATTTTAAAAGATCGGGAAAAAGCAGAAAAAATGCAAAGTTTAAAAACGGAAGGAACCATAAAAAATGGCAATTAAAAAAGAAGAACAGGCAGCGTTCGAGGAGCGTTTCGACGGAGTAACGATTGTTAAATCCGCGAAGTACAAACGCTATGCGGACATTTTGACGCATTTGCTTAGCGAGGGAGAGCAGTATACGCATTCCCAGATTGATGAATTGCTAAAAGATGCGTTAAATCAGCCTGTTAAGCAGGATATTAACTAAAGGAGGTAACTTATGGCATTAGGTGGCGGTACCTGGCTTTTCCAAAATAAGAAATTGCCCGGTACATATATCAATTTCATTTCAAAAGACCGTCCGATGACGGATATCGCCGACCGCGGTTATGCGGCGATGGCGCTTGATCTGGATTGGGGTGTAAGCGGAGCTGTATTCCGTGTGGAAGCAGAAGATTTCCAAAAGAACTGTCAGAAGATTTTCGGCTACGATTATGGCCACGATAAAATGAAGCCTTTGCGCGATTTGTTTATCAATCTGAAGACAGGGTATTTCTACCGTCTGAACAGCGGCGGAGAGAAAGCAAAGAATACACTGGCAACGGCAAAATATGCGGGAACCAGAGGAAACAATTTATCTACCGCGGTACAGAGCGATCCGGATAACAGCGGAAAGTTCATCGTGTACACTTATCTCACGACAGACGGGCTTCTGAAAACGGTAGATAAACAGTCCAACGTCAGCAAAGGCGCGGATTTGCAGGATAATGATTTTGTCGTATTCAGCAAAACCGCGACACTTACTGTAAAAGCGGCGGAACCACTGACTGGGGGTACGAACGGAACATCGGTTACTGTTTCTGAATATCAGTCTTTTATCGAACATATTGAACCGTACTATTTTAATATTTTGGGATATGCGGGTTCTGACGAGACAGTGCAGTCATTGCTGATTAATTTCACGAAGCGCTGCCGTGAAAACACGGGCTCAAAATTCCAGCTTGTGATTTACGGCAAGACCAAGGTTAATTATCCCGGCGTTATTTCTATCAAGAACGACGTGACGGATACAGGTGCAGAAAAGGGATCCTTAGTATACTGGCTTACCGGAAAAGAAGCGGCATGCGCAATCAATGCGAGCTGCACGAACGCCATCTATGATGGAGAATATACGGTCAATGCCAACTTCAAGCAGTATGAGCTTGAACAGGCTGTCAGCGATGGCATGCTTATGTTCCACAATGTTTCCGACACAGTATCCGGCAATGTATTAGGCGATACCAGAGTTTTGACAGACATCAATACTTTTACAGAAGTAACCAAGGCGATGAACAAAGATTTTACACTGAATCAGGTAATCCGTGTCTTGGACAATGCGGCAATTGACATTGCCCGACTGTTTAACCGGATTTATCTCGGGAAGGTGCAGAATGATGCTGACGGGCGAATTTCTTTATGGAAAGACGGCATTGCGTTGTTTGAAGAATACCAGCGTGTCAGGGCGATTCAGAACTTTGTAGATGATGACTTGCCTGTACCCACGCAGGGCGAAGAGAAAACCGCCGTTCTGTGGACATTTGAAATCCAGCCGACGGCATGTATGGAAAAATTATATTGTACCGTGGTGGTAGCGTAAGAAAGGAGATAGCTCATGGCAGATGAAATCAGTGCAATCCGTACGATGTTGGCCAAGGATGCTATTTCGGCAAAATTAGCCAGCGCCTATGTGACGGTGGATGGAAATAGATACTTGCTGTTCCAGGCAAAAAGCCTTGAAGCAACAATCGAAAAAGAGAAGGAAGAAGTTGCTATTCTGGGACGCCTGATGAAAGGGAATAAGTCCGTGTCCGCTAAGGGGAGCGGTACGCTGACAATTTACAAGAATACTTCGCTCTTTGAAAATATGATGCTGAAATACGTCAATCAGGGAGTAGATACTTACTTTGACCTGCAGGTCGTCAATAATGACCCGACCAGCGAGGCGGGGAAGCATACCGTGATTCTAACCGGGTGCAATATCGACAAGGGTACTGTTGCCGGATTTGATGCAGAAGGCAAATGGCTTGAAGATGAGATTTCATTCACTTTTGAAGGAATCAAGGTTCCGGAAAAGTTTAAAGAACTTGATGGAATGAAAGCGTAATGGCGGCGGGGACATCCCCGCCTATTCTTTTGCGAAAGGAAAACCAAATGGCTGAAAAAACATTAAAAGCATTTTTTAAAGAAAACGTTATTAAAAAGGCACCGGTGCAATATGCCGCATCAAAACGAATGGTTGGTGAAGACGGAAACCCCGTGCCGTGGGAAATCCGCGTACTGACTAATGAGGAAATGGACAGTCTGCGTGATGCCTGCACGAAACGAATTCCGGTCAAAGGAACTAAGGACTGGAAGATGGAATTTGATCAGGATAAATTCATGATTGAAATGACACTGAAATCTGTCGTATTCCCCAATCTGAACGACGCAGAACTGCAGGGGAACTGGGACGCAATCGGAGCGGAAGAGCTGATTAAAGCGATGTTGACACCGGGCGAACTGGCAGACCTGTATTCTGCCGTATCTCAGGCGTCTGACTTTGAGGCAGGCATGGGCGATAAGATCAAGACCGTAAAAAACTCTTAAAGGCAAAGGATCTGGATGCGCATGTGGCCTATTTTGCGCTTATTAAGCTGCATAGGCTGCCGCACGAGATTTTTACTTTGCCGGAACACGAATTGGCTATGATTTATGCTTTTGTTGATGAATACATTAAATCGGAGAAAAAGCAGGCGGCCAAATTGAAACATAAATAGAAAGGGGGTAGCAGATGGCAACACTGCAGAACTACATCAGTCTTCGGGACGGTGTTAGCCCGATGCTGGAAAAGATGAGCCGCGCAGCGTATACGGTATCAGACAAATTAAACCTCGCCAGCGGAAGCGCCCGAAACGCCGGAAATTCTTTCGGCTATGCTGCCGGGAAAGCGGGATTATTTAAAAGCATCCTTGCCGGTAACATTGTCGGGAATGTCATCATGCGAGGGCTGGACAGTATTGCAGGTTCTATTTCAGGAGCTGTAGCGCTGGCTGATGAATACACAAGCTTGAATGCTAGGCTGGCACTGGTAGCCGGTTCGCAGTCCAACGTGGCCGCACTGAATGATATGATTTATGATTCTGCGCAACGGGCGCGGGGCGGGTATCTGGATATGGCAAAAGCCGTGGCCAGCCTTTCCGTTAATGCCCGTGATGCTTTTCCTGACCCGCGAAAAACAGTGCAGTTTATGGAAGGTATGCAAAAGCTGTTTGTTATCGGCGGCGCATCTAAAGAGAATCAGCAGTTCGCCATGCTGCAGCTGCAGCAATCATTGGCCAGCGGCCGTCTGCAGGGCGATGAATTCAGGTCTATCACTGAAAACGCACCCATTTTGCAGGATATGATTGCTAAAACAATGAAGGTTTCCCGCGGCGAGTTGAAACAGCTGTCTGCACAGGGGGAAATCACCGCAGATATCATCAAGCGGGCTATATTTGAAAATATGGATGAAATCAATGATAAATTTGAGAGTATGCCAAAACGCTGGAGCGATCACTTTACAGATTTTAAAAATGTAGTATTGAAATCTTTTGCGCCGATTGCAGACCGTATTAACCGGCTGGCAAACAGCGAAGGCGTCCGATCCATGTTCAGCATGCTGAAAAACGGAATCAAGTCCATCATGCCTGTGCTTTACGCGGTTATCGGCGGCGTGGAGAAATTTGTCAATATGTTCACGGCGGGAATTTCCACCGTAGCATCATTTGTACAGAATCACAGCCTGCTTATGCAGATGGCACTCATCGCGCTTGGCGGGTATCTGGCATTTGTCGGAACGATGGCGCTTATTTCTGCCGGACAAATGGGTCTGGCAGCGATATCAATGGCCGCTAAAGCAGCGGCAGATTGGCTGGAAACGGCGGCATTGATCGCATTGACCGCGGCACAAGAAGGTCTGAATGCGGCGCTGTATGCGTGTCCACTGACATGGATAGTCGGCTCTATTATTGCTGTTATTGCCGTGCTGTATGCAGCAGTGGCGGCAGTTAATTATTTTGCGGGAACGAGCATATCGGCAACGGGTATTGTCTTTGGAGCTTTTATGTGGCTGTTTTCTTCTGTATGGAACATGATTGCATTTACTGTGAATATGTTTGTCTCTCTTGCAGAATTCATCGGGAACGTTTTTGTGGATCCTCTGAATGCCACCTATAACCTCTTTGCGGATATTTGGAATGGTGTCGTAGATCTGGTAGGACAGGCGGTAGCCGCTATTGTTGATATGATTGCGCAAATCCCAGGGATGAGTAAGCTTGGAATCAGCACTGATTTTTCTGCAGAATCTCTCCATCTTGAGAGAAAAGAAATCTCCGGCGGTTATGATTTTTCCGGTTATAAGATGAAAACGCTGGATCCTGCTAATGAAATGGCGTGGGGATATAATGTCGGCGCAGGAATCGGTGACAGTATCAGTGATGCTTTCCGGTTGCCTGAAATAGAGGCACCCGGTTACAATGCCAAGGATATCGCCGATAACACGGCGAATACCGCAGATAACACCGGCAAGGGAGCAAAAGACGCTAAACGAGCAGCTGATGCTCTAGACAGCACGGCGGATGACCTCGCATTTCTTCGGGAAGCGGCTGAGAGGGAAGCAATCAATAAATATACGACGGCTACTATTCATATCGACGTAGGCGGGGTCACTGCGGGAGATACCGGCGGTAATGATTTTGACGGAGTCTTGCGGCGGCTGAACGATGTGTTGATAGAATCTGTAGAAAACGGAGCGGAGGCGGTACAGCGATGAGTTACTATTTCTTTTTAGGAAATACCATGCTGCCCGTTCCACCGCCCAGAATGAACACGAAGATTAACGGGAAAAACAAAACAATCAATCTGATTAATGAAGGAGAAGTCAATTTAATCAAGATGCCCGGATTAACAGAAATATCATTTGACTTCTTGCTGCCTAACAGCAAATATCCTTTTGCGAATTATGATTCATCCTTACAGACAGGATTAATCAATTATGCTGTAGGGGCAATTTCATCCCGCATTGGCGGCTCTTTAGGAAACGCATTTTCTTTTAAGAAAGCGGCGCCTTTCCTTGATTCGCTTAAATCAGCTAAAGAAACACGAAATCCTATCCGATTTATCGTTACCCGCATGGGTTTTGATTATTCCCAATTGTGGAATACCAATATGCTTTGCACTGTTGAGAATTATACAATAGGTGAGGACGCCCGGAACGGAAACGATTTAAATATCAGTATTGCACTTAAGCAGTATAAATTCTTTGGAACAAAAGAAGTAGAAGTGGCGAAGAACGAAGATGGTACGGAAACATTGCGAGTAAAAGAACCGCGATATACCCCGACAACGCAGGTTCCCGCGATGATGAAAATAACAAATCAGTTGTCCGTACTGGAGGCTTGTAAAGGGGTCGTTGGTGGAAACCTTGATTGGCGAGCAGTGGCTAACGCCAGCGGGGTAACTAACCCGCTTGAAAAGAATATAAAAGGGCAGGTGCTTAAACTTGTTTGAAGTTATTATCCATAATAAGACGGAAAACAAATATTACGCGCCTGCCGTGTTGGATGGAGCGAAAATTGAATGGACTATCAGCGGGGCACCGGGGAAGTTCACGTTTACCGTATACAAAGATGAAACTCTTAAATTTGTTGAGGGGGATACTGTGCAGGTCAAGATTGGAGATAAAGCTGTTTTCTTCGGGTTTGTTTTCGTAAAGAAACGAAACAAAGACAGCAGTATCGATGTCACTGCTTATGATCAACTCCGATACCTGAAAAATAAAGAAAGCTGGAAATACAAGAATATGACCGCCACGCAGGTCATACAGAAGCTGGCCGAATATTTTCAACTAAAAGTCGGAACATTGGCGGATACTAAATTCGTGATTGATAAGAGGGTGGAGGATAATGCTACTCTTTTTGATATTATTCAGGGTGCGCTGGACGTCACCTTAGTCAATACAAAAGAAGTTTATGTGCTTTACGATGATTTCCAAAAACTCATGCTCTCCAAACCGATTGACATGGTAGTTCCCATTCTCATAGATAATGAAACCGCAGAAGATTTTGATTATGAAAGCAGCATAGACAAGGACACGTATAACTTAGTCAAGTTGGTAGTAGAAGACAAGCAGGCGGCGGGAGAAGGTAAGCGAAAAGAGTTTTATGCGCCGATGAGCCCCGACGAGTTCGCAAAATCAAAAGAAAAAGACCAGTGGGGTGCCCTGCAGTACTATGAAAAGCTGCAGAAGAATATTCAAAATCCACAGGAACGGGCTAACCAAATGCTTAAGTTTTATAATGTAGTCCGTAGGAAACTGGACATAAAGGGAGCTGCAGGAGATATTCGGGTACGTGCGGGCTCCATGATTTATGTAAAGCTTAATTTGGGCGATGTGGAATTGGCGCAGAAAGTACTGGTCACAAAGGTGGTTCATACATTTTCTAACCAGGCGCACATGATGGACTTGACGCTGAAAGGCGGTGTAATCAATGATCAATGATGAATTGCCGAATGTATTGAAATCTCTTGTCGCACAGACCGTGCGCGGAATGAATCCGTCTGATTTCGTTCTGGGCGAAGTCATATCTGAGGCACCTTTAGTTATCCGTGTAGGAGAGAATGAACTGGATGAAGATTTTCTGATACTTTCCGATAACGTTCGTGATTTTGAAGTAGATATTGAAGTCAACCACATCACCGAAAAGCGGGCAGGCGGCGGAGGATATGCGGAGTATGCCAGCCATGACCATGACTATAAAGGGAGGAAGAAGATCATTATCTATAACGGGTTAAAAATCGGAGAGAAAGTCGTCATGATACAGCAGTCCGGCGGGCAGCTGTTTTTTGTTGCTAATCGTGTGTATAACCACGCCGATGTCCACGGACAGTGGGGTGATTAAATGAAACTATTACCGGAAGAATCTAACAACGTGTCCATTGCGGGCAGCCGGACACGTATGCCGTCTAAAACCTACAGGATGAATATTGAAGAGGAAACGGTGTCGGGGATAATAACAGATGACTTGGAAGCTGTGCGGCAAGCCGTCTATAAGATCTTAAATACAGAAAGATATAAGCACATCATTTATTCTTCGGATTATGGCGTGGAACTTGCCGATTTATTTGGAAAACCTATGCCTTATGTCATCCCCGAGATTCCGCGCCGGATAGAAGAAGCGCTGCTGGTAGATGACCGCATTAACAAAGTAGACGGTTTTGATTTGAAATATGACAAACATGGAAATGTCAAATGTTATTTTGTAGTTCATTCTATTTTTGGGGATATCGAAATGGAAAGGAGCGTGAAGGTAAGGAATGTATGAGGATCAAACGAGCTCTGTCATAGAAAAAAGAATGCTCGATGCCGTTAGCCCCGCAGTGGATAAACGAGAAGGCAGTATTATACATGATGCAACGGCTCCGGTATCGATCGAACTTGAACTGATGTATGCTGCGCTTGACTGGTTTATGAAAAACACATTTGGTGATACGGCAGAGCGCAAGTTTCTAATTGAGCGAGCTTTAGAACGTGGGCTTGTGCCATATAAAGCAACAAGGGCGGTCGTACGTGGGATATTTACTCCGGTTACGTTGGAAATACCAATCGGGCATCGATTTTCTTGTGACGGAATCAATTATGCAGTAACAGAAAAGTTAAAGGCCGGCAGTTATCTACTGCGCTGTGAAACTGTAGGTGTTTCCGGAAATAAGGAAGCGGGAATGCTTGTGCCGATTGATAATTTACCAGATCTGCAGTCTGCAAAGATTGAAGCGCTGACTATCCCCGCAATTGATGACGAAGATACGGAAGTGTTCCGGCAACGGTATTTAAAAAGTTTTGAAACGCAGGCATATGGTGGAAATATTGCGGATTATAAAGAAAAGGTACTATCTATTGCCGGTGTGGGCGGCGTCAAAGTGTACCCGGTCTGGAACGGCGGAGGCACGGTTAAAGTCGTATTTTGCACATCCGAATTTAAATCGCCCGACAGTGAATTTGTGGACAAAGTGCAAGAAATATTAGATCCGGTTCCTTATCACCAGAAAGGCGTCGGTGTAGCGCCGATAGGACATTATGTCACGACGGAAGGAGTGGTGAATAAAGAAATAACTGTACACGTAAATGTCACGATGAAATCCGGGTATACCTTGGACAATATAAAAAATCAGATATCTGAAACAATTACTGAATATATTGGATCTGTAAATAAAACATGGGCAGAAACACAGATAATTACTATAAAGAGGTTTGTTGATAACGGGCTGATTATCCGCAAGGCTAAACTGGAAAGCCTGCTGTTAGATATTATCGGAGTGTTAGATGTCACCAATCTTACTTTGAACGGAGAAACAAAGAATCTGCAGCTTGGAGTAAATGAAATCGGAAAATTGAAGGCGGTCGAATATGAATAATCTGAGAAAAAGACTTTCTTCCCGTGATGCGAATATCCGTCATTATTTTCCGGATATACTGGCAAATGCTAAAGAATTTATTTCTTGGGCGGATGTGGTAGAACCGGAATTAAATGTTGTTATTTATGAATTGCTACAAAACTGTTTGAATACTTTCGTTTACGATGTAGATGAAAGCGGGCTGGAGCGGTATGAATCCATGCTTGGGATTATCCCGAATGTGGATGCATCATTTGAAGATAGACGAAGTGAAGTTCTTTTGATGATTAATAATCAAATATTATATACGCATCGCAGCTTGCAGGATATTTTTAACTCAAGGTATGGAAAGAATAAAATCAGCATCAGCCTAAATTATGGAAAATATGAACTATGGCTTGACCTCGTTTATAATCTGGTTTTTGCGTCTAATCAAATTCGGACATACATGAGAAGCATTATTCCGGCTAATCTTACCGTGAACTTAAGCAATACAAAGGAAGCGGGCGGGAAGATTTTTGTAGGCGGGATATGTAAATTGAATTCAGTTGTACATATTACACCGAATCTTGAATTTACGGTTCCAGAAATAGGGCAGCACATCAGAGCAGCCGGATATATTCGGACTGCTCATAAAGTTATAGAAATTAAAGGGGGCTAATAAATGGCTAATTATCCAAAAATATTAATGACAACACAAGGGTTATCATTGATTTCCGAGGCGAATGCAACCGGACAGGCTTTAACTTTTAGCAAAGTTTTACTTGGCGACGGCAATTTAGAGGGTGATTCTATCCAGAGTCTTACGCAACTCAAAGGTCCTAAATTGGAACTCGCCGTAACGGGCGGGACAAATCTTGGGTCCGGTCAGTTCCAAATAAGGGCCGTGTGCTCTAACGCCTCACTTGATGCTGGGTTCTTTGCCCGTGAAGTGGGCGTGTACGCGAAAGTAGGAGCCACAGGAGTTGAGAAGCTTATCGCATATACAAACGGGGGAAATTTTGTTGATTATATTCCCGATAAAAGCGTGCCGATCGACTCCCAAATATTCAAGATCGATATTGTTGTCGGTGACACGGAAAACGTAACATTGCAGGTAAAAGATGAAACATACTTAATAAAGGCTGAGATGGATGAACATAATGCATCAGGTTCAGCTCACGAAAACCGTTTCAAGCTCTTTGAAAAGGTCTCGGAATTGGGTGATGATATCATTAAAAAACTGGCATTAACATCTGCTATTACCGCTGTTACAGCTATGCAAACTAACTCATGGTTCGGACAGCTGTTAAAAATGGTACTCAATGCGTCTGGGGTCAAATACAATATTGCTCAAAACGGGTATGTATGCTTAGGAAGCTTCTTTGGTGGGCTAATTATGCAATGGGGATCTAATGAGCACGGATGGGTAACATTCCCGATAGCGTTTAATTCTTTTCGGAAAATAATAACAAACCATCAAGGTACTGCTTACTTCGATTCGCGTGCTGTTGAATACAATTCATTAACAGGATTTACGTTGTCTGTGCATGATAATTCGGGAACAGGTCAAGATGCACAGTGGATTGCATTTGGTAAATAGGCACAGTGGAGAACTACTGACGTTCCAATTTAATTGAAAGGAGTAAAAAATGAATAGTTCTAATGTGGATTTTTATATAGCAGGGTTCGGTGCAGATGGAAAGCGTGTAGGATCGCTTATATGCGAGTTTAATCCGACAAAAGATAAAAATGCAGGCGAGCTGGACGTGCTGAAAAAAGGGGCAAAAGAATTGTTTGCCGATGCAACGGTTATTGAGATTATCTCAGCCGAGGATTTTAACAAGTATATATCCGGTGATTACATCCGCGGCACGGGCGGGAAGCCGATTGCATATGCTCCGCCGGAACCGACAGAAGAAGAGAAAAGACAGATGGCACTTAGTGCACTGGATAAAGAATATGCAGAAAAACTAAGTAATCTTGAAATTGAAATGGCAAAAGCCAAAGCGATTGAAGATGAGGATCTATACACTGAGTTAAAAGAAGAGCGAGAAGCATTGATGAACGAATACGCGGAAAAGAGAGGGGCGATTTAAATGGAACGTTGCTTTTTGTGTCACCGCAAAATGGATAAAAAAACAGGACTTTGTACAAATAAGAAATGCATCCGGAGCAAACCACTGAAAGAAAAGCCTGAAAATAAGACGGAGGACAATAAATAATGAGTATGGTGGATATAAGTCCGGAAGCGTTAGAGCGAATAGTCCGGATCGAAACGAAACTTGACATGCTTGTCGAAATGCTACCTGAAATACAGAGACTTCAGGTAGCGCACGAAAGGGCAGAACAAAGCGCGAAATCCGCGCATCACAGAATAGACAATATATACAAAGTTGCCGGTCTGATTTCGACTATTATTTCTATAGTAATTGCATTGATAGGAAAGGTGATGTGATTGTTCGAGAAAATAAGAGATTTATGGAAAAGAGCGGTCGGATACATAAATGGACACATACCGAAAGGGAATGCCAAGCCGTCTATGAAAGTAGTCTATGGTTATGCCATAGGCTTTTTAATTCTGTTTTGTGTTGTGCTGACCGCGTGGGTTATTGAATTCTGCAAGGGGTCAGCAAATACGATGACATTGATTAAATTCTTTGAAGATTATACGGCGGTTCCGGTCGTCGGGGCGATTGCATTTATCGCAAAGTATATGGTGGATAAAAACCGCAATGGCCGGCCGGATGCTATAGAAAAGGAGCTGAAAAAAGATGACGTTAAAAGAAATTGAAGTATTGCTGAAGAATGCTGTGGGAGGCATTGACCGAATTTATGAACACTGGACAGGCTGTGACGGGAGTGTAGTCAATCTGCCTGACTATACAGTAGTAATCGACCGTGCAGGCGGTTATCACATCATGCACGAAGATTTTACTGAAAGACTGGCGCATACATGGCACAGGAACAGCCGGTCGATCGGTATAGCGATGGCGTGTTGTAAAGACGCGATATGCTACTATGATCATCCCGACGGCATAGATTTAGGAAGTGAACCGCCGACAAAAGAACAGATTGAAGCTATGGCGATGCTGACTGCAAAAGCTGAATTGATATTGGGGCTTACTGCGGACGATGTATATACGCACGCAGAAATCGCACAAATTGACGGATACGGTGTCAGTAGCGGAGAGCCAGATATGCGTTGGGATCTGCTGTACTTACCGGATTACAGCAATGGCGGCGTGTTAGTGCCGGGTGGAGATTTAATCAGAGGAAAAGCAGAGTTTTACAAGAATCAGGAGGGCTAAATGTGTGGGAAGATTTTAAAACGAGTAATCACCGCTTGTTTGTTGTTGGGATTGTCATTTTGCTACTGCTTACAGGTATCTGCGGATGGTGGTACCACACAAACAGCAGAGCCAAGACAGACTATCACGATGTCAACCAGTCAGTGGAATTTATTGAAAACAGAATTCAACGGACTGAAAAACGACTTAGCGATGGAACGGCAGAAATTGACAATGCTCAAGCTGGACTCAAGCGAGCAAGTACAACAGTTAGAGAGGTTACAGATACAGCTCGACGAAACGCAGCAATCATTAATGAATGCGAAGACATCAATGATAGAAGCACAGCACGAATTGAACGGATTGAAAGTATTATTAGAAGGGTTGAAGAACAAAATAAAGAAGTTGGAACACAAACAAGCAGTCATACGTAGACAACGAGATGTATATGCGGGGTTGCTTGTTATTACTGTGGGTACAGTTATAGCCCGGGGGTGATCCGGTAATTTGAGGGAGCGGGGAGAAATCCCTGCTCTTTTTTATTGCATTGAACGGCAAAAATACGGCAAAAATTCAAACCAAAATATCGTATTTTGACAATTATTATTTTTATAGTGATTTCTTGGCCACTCGATAAAATCGAAAAAATCTTAATGTAGCAACACCGTTTACGTGCAAATAAAGCTTATGCTATAATCAAAAACCAGAGGGGAGTTATCCCGCTGAATAAAATCATGGGCTTGTCATAGAAATCATTTTGAAAACGTTATAGGTGCACAGGAGGAAAAACATGATATCTGTATTTGATACGCAGCCCGTCATTCTGGAAGAAAAAGACGGACATGTACTGACGGTCAGCAGAAACGGTCTGCTGTATAAAGACAGCAATGGGGAAGTTTTAAAAGATGTGGACTTTGAAGACGTAAATGGGATTCTGCCTTTACGTTACCTGAATTCGAACATCAGTTATAACCTTATTTTCCGCGGCCGGAACTGGAAAAATATGGCTTCTGAGCTGGATACGGATCGGTACAATACCTCTGGCGGCCATAATATACGGGAGACCAAAGCCATTATTACCGCTTTTGCCCGTCATAAGCTGACTGATGATTTTCCGGACAATCTGGACACACTGGACTTGCCGCTGGATTATTCTTACTTTAAAAAGAGGGAAACCCGCCTGTCCGGAGGGGTGATTACAAATGGGAAAAAGGAAATCCCCATCCGTGATATCCGCCGTGTCAAATGCGTTACAAACGGTACGATCAGCAATCTGTGCATCTATACTACGGATAAAGGAAGATTTTTCTTTGACATGCCAAAGATGACCGTTACCCTGAACGCTTTGACCGTTCCTTTGCTGGAAGCCGTCATGACCAGAAATACAGGGCATGGAATTGATTTCTCACGGGGTGACGGTTTCGGGCAGAGCACTTCGGAATTTGTCATCATCCGTTACCTGGATTCCGGGTACTTCCTCCATAAGGACGGCACGGCTCATGAGGATTGGCAGAAGACTGCCTGTGACCGCACTGCCGGTTATGGGTACGATTTGAAAATGCTGCTCCAAGAATGAATAAGATGATGACATATAAAGAGAGTCTGCAAGGCGCGGCTCTCTTTTTTGTCACGAGCCGTTTTGCGGGACCGGCCCAAGAAATGAAGGTTCGTTTCTTTTTTGTGTGTCCGGACGGTGGCGGCCGAAGGAGGAGAAAGCATGGCGGATGCGTATGATGAAATGGAAAGATTGATGAAAGAGTATGAAGCGCTGGCACAAAGCGATCTCCCTGCCGCTCTGGAAAAAATGATTGATTTGTATTTTGATGAAACATATGAAAATACGTTCAATTATGATGTATATGACGGTATCGAATTATGGCTTCAGGAAAATGCGGACGGCAGGCTGCTGGCATCTGTCCGGAAATACAAAGGCGCGCCGGGGTATGCCAGGCTGGCGGAGACAATCCGCACAGGTATGAAAGGTTAGCCTTCTGCGTAAAGGATTCCCTTGGTATCTGTTTTTGATTCAGGGAACGGCCGGATATTTCCGAGGCCTTGTTTACAGAAGTAAATTATCTTGTGATTTGAGGCATTATATGGATGAATTGTTTGAACGCTTGGTTTTCATTTTTGGTTTTCTGTATATTTTTAAATGGATGCTGGATTTCTTAGTGAAGAAATTTCATTTGCACACCGGAATCTTTACCATAGAAGGAAATCAGCTGGTTGTCCGTGCGTTATTTTCTGTCAGGTATGAAAAGGATAAGATAGCAACGATCATTTTTTCCTGCATGCACAGCTGGCGCATTCCATGGGCTCATGCAGGAAAGATGTTGATTATCATGAAAGACGGGACAAGAAGCGGACCGTTCCAGTTTGACAGCGGATCCCGCACCGGAGAATTCTGCCCGATCCTCGATTCCGGAGAAGATATCGAGCGGACCATAGCGTATTTACGGGAGGAGTTAAAAAGACATGGTATTTCTTCTGTCTATAGGAAATAACGGAAGGCAGAAAAAAGTGGAAAAACGGGCTGAAGAGACAGCAGAAGATGTTTATCAGCGGGGTATGGAATGATGGAAACGGTATTATTGGCTTTTATGCTGATAGCGGCTGTCTGTATAGGAGCCGCGACGTATAATTTAATGAAACTCTCCTCTCTTCCTGCGCGGGAACGGTATAAAGTTCTCCGCTTCAAAGGAGACAGCCTGACCATAGGATACGGACTGTTTGCTCATACATATAAGCTGAATGAAATTTTAGAAGTACAATTTGTAAAATTTCCTATAAGAGGCCGTTGGAGTCTGGGCGGTTATGTGGGTGAATTACGGGTGATTAAAATGAATGGTCATCGGTGCCGGTGGATTTCTTTTGACGGCAGTGTGTACTATGGACATATAGTTTGGATTACCAATGAACACATCATTGATTTATCCACGGATTTACTGATGAAAGAGCTTCGGCAGCATGGGGTCCAATGCTTTAAGGAACGGAATTGGTGTTCCTGAGCTGCACTTGTGCGGATGCATGGAGGTACAGGATTTGATAAAAGAACCGTGAGATATGCTTCTGAAAACTTGTGATGACATAAGGGCGGTGTGTAGATGATGGACATTAAACGACTCTTTCAAATTCCCTTGATTTTTTTGCTGATTCCCCTGTTCTTCCTGGTTATGTTAATTAAGATATATATATTTCAATATATAATCATAAACCGCATTGCCGTTTGGGGAGGCTCTTTCTGGATGGTACTGTTTCTCTTTTGCCTGCCTGCGTTGGAAGTACTCTCCGTGTGGAAGATTATTGTGTACCATTACGGTTGGAAAGTCCGGGAAAAACTCATCTCTTCGTCTTACAGCAGGGGAGATATCCTGGTGCTCTATCAAGCCATAAAAAGTTGGGATACAGCCTATCTGGGCGGAGCGCTTCTGGATGCAGCCATAACGGCAGGTGGAGCCG
>ULVY01015662.1_pt1 | contig 48688 bp, 42 predicted proteins | sample 1959861 | NCBI WGS metagenome assembly ULVY01 (sample SAMEA4835798, study PRJEB28245) | human gut metagenome | biome: gut microbiome; material: fecal sample | place: Denmark | collected 2008
GCAAACCTTCTGTGACCGCCTATGATCCTGTATGTAGTCCCATTTTTTTCCGGAAGGACATCGATTGGCTGCCTTAATCCGTTTTGGCGGATACTCTCCTTTAAATAATCTATGTTGTTGATGACGGCATTGTTTAACTTGTTTTCAACAATGTTCTCCGGAAGGATGAACGTAAAACGCATCACCGCAAATTCCTTCTCTCCTGTTGACTTTTTTCTGCTCATAATGATCCTCCTTAGATTATTGATATGTGCGTCCAAGACACATGGACTTGATGTCCTGCTGTCATTTGATATAGTTAATTCTAACACTCCCCTCCTTTCCGTCTTTCTGATACGAAAAAACAGAAACATTTTTTCAGTGTAATATGATAAAAAATATTTTTTTTAATTATCCTGCTGAAAAAAAATAGACAGCCACGTATCCCTGTTATGTGACATGACATTTGAGACGCATATGGAAAGGGAATTTCTGACCGTAAATAACATCACTTTCTTCCTTGCCCTTGATACTGCCGTATTCAGAATATTTCTGGTAAGCAGCACCCTCGGCTTTTCCGGAAGCATGACATAAACATCTTCATATTCCCCACCCTGCGACTTATGTACTGTAATGACATCTGCAGGAAGGATCTCATCCAGATCGTATTCTCCCAGGGAAACCGTTTCATCCCCAAGACTTACCGTCATGCCGTTGTGGATCTCTGTGATCACCCCTACATCTCCGTTGCAGTATCCGGCCTTATAGTTATTGCTCACAAATACAACCTTGTCCCCGGCACGGTATACATAATCATGATAGATCAGACTGTCTGCATCTGCGGGGTCTTCTAACGTCCTGTTAAGCACCTCTGTCCCTACTTTCCCCTGCTTGGTCGTACTTAGGATCTGATGTTTCATACAGTCTTCATCTTTGGGATAGTAATACAGCAGGGCTCTCTTTGCAGCCTCATCAGACTCATACCGTCCGATAAAAAACTGTTCATCGGCGATCAGGTCAGGATCCCCTTCCAGGATCTTCTTACAATTCTGTACGATGGAAGACTGGGCATCCTGTCTCATGAACTGGTTCAGCGTCACCGTACAGAAGGTATTGCTGTTTAAAAGGTCTCTGAATACAGAGCCACAGCCAACGCTTTCGATCTGATCCGGATCTCCGCAGAGAATGATCTGGCATCCGTTTGGGATAGCGCGGAGGAGCAGATAGAAGATCTCCGTGTCCACCATGGACATTTCATCCACGATCAGAAGGTCGCATTCCAGCTGGTCATTCTCGTTTTTTCCCAGATAGTCATTCCCATAAGGGATCAGCTTTAAAAGTGAATGGATCGTTGATGCCGGATAACCGGAAGATTCCTTCATGACCTGGGAAGCCCTTGCAGTCGGCGCACACATGCACACCTTGGCTTTCGGATTCTTCTCCTTATACAGACGAATCGCACCGCTGATGGTCGTTGTCTTTCCTGTCCCCGGCTTTCCCGGCATAAGGATCACATTGTTTTTATTCATGGACGAAAACAGGCGTCTCTGCGTGTCAAGGTAACGGAATCCCTTTTCCTTCTCCATCATCATGACATCGTTCAGAGTGATGCCAAGGTCTTTGGGGATATCCTTGATACGGTTCAGATGCTTGTAAATGTCGTATTCCTGCAGATACCTCCTTTTAAAGAACAGATAGCCATCCCTGACCATGATCTCCGGGATCGTGTTGATGACTGCAAACAGATAGACAGACGAAACGGACTTTATCCACGCAGAGTGCCTGATCAGTTCATTAAACGTGCGGATATATCCTTCAATCGTGATCCTGGTATTTCCCTTTGATTCGTTGATACGCAGTACTTCTATTGCAGCTGATTTCATCCTTGTCACAGACAGCCTGGAAAGTCCGTAATGCCTTGCCAGGAAATCCTTCTTGATGAAATCCATGTCTACCTTCTCCCCTGCCGAATACGGATCTTTTTTCAGGGCACCTATGGCATTTCCCTCATAAATTGTCTGAAGCCTGGATATCTGGCTGTATTCCAGTCCGCATGACAGCAGCTCTTCATAAGTTGACTGCGTCAGGTTGATACCCCTGAGCTTTTCCATAAGGCTGTCCCTGTATACCTTGGACCTCTTGATTCCTTTAAAGAAAGCCTCTGTGTCCATGTCAAGCAGCTTCATGATATTCCCATCCAGCCTGTCCAGGAGCATGTTTGCGGTTTTTGGGGAGATCCCTTTAATGTCCTGAAGGAAAAACAGACTGCTCTCCCTGGTGTTGGAATAGACCTTTGCTGTCTGGATGTCGTAAATATATCCGTTTACCTGTATGACTTCCATTTCAAGCGGGATACCGGGAATTGCCATAGGGATGACTCCCCGGCAGAGCACCTGATGTTTATCATTACACTCTATGTCTTCCGTAACGAGGAACCAGAACATGGCATATCCGTTTCCCTCGTCCTGCGGTCTGGTCAGTCGTACCAGTTTTCCATGTATAAGCATTTAAGCCACCTCCTGGAAATTGATTTCACATATACTCTATATGACAAAACAGGTTTTGTTTTATCAGACGAAAAAACAATGCTTTGAACAGACTGAACGATGGAGCAATTCATCCGCAGACGAATACATAGAAGCCCCCTCTCAGTCCAGCCAAACGCTCATATCCTGCATCCTGAACGAAACCAGTAACGGATGGGTACTCAATCTGTTCGGGATCAATAAAGCAGATACATCACCTCTTCAGACCAAAACATCCGCGAACCTCCCAGCAGTAGGATTTAACTTTTCTGATGGATACCGGCCACAAAGCAATCCTCCAAATTCTGTCCGCAGCAGAAAGACACTCAGGATTTCCCGGCTCCACATCCAGTTGTATGTTTGGACTCGTTCCCACTGTTCAACTAAAGGTCATCTCTCTGCTCAGGAAAAACAGACATGCCTGTGGGATACTGCATCGCCATTGCTTACCTTCATAAAACAACCCGCTTCTATATGCTGACAAACGCAAGAGAGGTCTCATTTCTGCCACACTACAAACGACCTCCATCCATTTTTCAAGGACATCATCCGCAGCGGACTGGATATCCACTCCCATGAGAGAACCGGTTTCCTCTACAACCATAAACAGAGACATTCCTGACCTTACGAGCAGAAGGAGTACCTGGTATGATAAATTCCTTTGTGCATGGAAAAAAGTGAATTCGAATTCACTATTTTGTATTTCAAAGTATATTATTGTGGATCAGAATCACATAAGCAACCCATCCCATATCACACTCAGATCCATTGTCTGTATAGAGATAATATCCACTCATTCATCAGTAGGACTCCATGGCTCCCTGTGCATAGCTGGAAGGATAGAACCAGAATAATCCCCCCCTGACAACCCATCTGCTGCCGGATTCAGAATCACGACTTGCCATTACCATTGAGATGGCACTCATGTTCTTTATTTAAGGACTATCAAGACAGTGAGAGAAACTGTGAACCACAACTGCTGCCATGTCTGTCGCAGGGTGAAAAAAAGTGAATTCGAATTCACTTTTTTGTATTTCAAAGTATATTATCAAAAGTCAACTCCTCTGGCTATCCTGCTGACCATCGAATTCCTTATCAATATCCGCAGCCGGAATCTTACGTACAGCCTATACCTCTCGTTGGTGACTTTAAGGACCTCACTAACTTCCGCAGCCAGTAACGTTAAACCCTGTCATATACTGCCCCCTCTGGAACATCATCTGTCGGAATCTCAAAACGGGATAGCACTCCTGACTTTGAGAACAGCACCAAAGCTTTTGCTGACAGGAATGCTGAACCCTATCTGCAGCCAAAATCTCACGTACGGCCAATACCTCTCGTTGCCGGTTTTAAGGATCGCACTGACTTCCGTAGCCAGTAGCGTAAAACTTTGCCAAGAACTCCCACTTTGGAGCATACTCCTCTGGGATCTCGAAGAGGTATAACACTCTGACATTGAGGACCGTACCAAAGTATCCAACCCTGTCCGTAGCTGTTCCTGATGGATAGGAAGAACATAGCAGCCTTGGTCTTGTGGGGATCTGCCTTTTTAAGCTGACTGACACAGCCAGAACTTTAACGATACCGGAGATTACGTACATGAGATTGATAGAACAGAATCCCATGCCTGTCATTTGTCCAGTTCGATAATGCAGAACCTCTGTTGTAATAAACCGGGAGGTAATTGGTTCCGACTGTCCTGTGGTATATGTAATGGTAGTACAGTATATTGCATGATGCTCTGTACATCTATGCTCCTTAGACTCTTCTGTTGTTCCCGCGGATGATTCATCTGTGGAGCTTTGCTTCGGATAATCAGGATTACCAGAACGAAAACCACTGTTGCTCAAGAAGCCTGCCCCCGGTGCTTATCGTTTAACCTGGGACTTGCCATATCCGGATGGATCCTGATTTACGGTTTATAGCCCCCTGTCTTACATTTATCTGACAATGACAGAACTTCTCCTGTTGTCTGTCTCTGCATTCTAATATTTGTAGTACATAGACATCCCTGGAGTTCTTTTAAAGCTCAAGATACTAAAAATAACAAACATGTTCTGTAGTTGCGTTCGTCTGGCAATTCTGACTTCTCACGTTGATTTCTGACAGTTCAGCATCGCTGCCAGCCTACCTGATTCTCCTGTCTTAGGCTTCCATACTGACAGCAGCTTCTTTGATATCCCGAGTCAATACAAACTATGTACCGTAATACCATAACGTTCCGTCAGGCTTTTAAAGCTTAAGAAACTAAAAATAACAAACATGTTCCGGCTTTGCTTTCTTCTGATAACTATTGCTGTTTCTCTATTATTTTCAGACTTCTTTTTTATTATGATATGAGAATAAAGGGGATTTATTGGCCGGACAGACCATTGGATATCATTAAAATCGTATTACTGCCGAAAGAAAGGCAGGTTGAAACAAATAAATTCATAATAACATACAAATCCTGTTGCAAATTACTGCTTTTGGACACGCAAATAAGACCTTTGTGTTTAAGGTCTTCTAAAATAGTATTCAATTACATTTCTTCGTATCAGGCAGTCCAGCAGAGTGACTTCTCAAAGAATTTTCCTCTGAACGGAATCCATCCGAACTTCTTTGCATCGTTTTTTCTGCTGATTACCGTACGCTTAGATATATGCAGCTCTTCTGCAATCTGCGCAACAGTCAATCCTTTATAAAACAGGCTTGTAACTGCCTTTGTCATTGCAGTCTTCTTGTCATCCATTTGTTTTACGTATTCTTCTTTCGGCATTTTTTTCTTTGGCACATGGAAATATTCGTCGCTTTGAAGACCAAAGACATCATTCAGTGTTTCATTTTTGATCTTATAAGTGGAATCCGCCTTAGTTTCTTTTATATACGCCTGAGGCATGATGATCCCCTGTCTGCGGAATGTCTGGTCGATCAGAAATACGATCTCGTCATCTTCATACCCTACGTCCATGGCAAAACACCAGAACCAGTAGAGGATCTTTTTCATCTGCTTCCATTCAAGATCCTTGAGATCCTTCTTCTCCCGGATCATCCTGCGGAGGGAATTTAGTCTGCGGATCGCTATGAACTGTTTTGTAGTGGAAAGGCCTTCCCGATACAGCATGTCATTGTTGATATATACTTTCAGGGCACGTCCTCTTACAGGGAACCTTTTGCCAACTTCCTCCCATATCTCTGACAGGGAGTATTTTGTTTCCATATTGTAAAGCAGCTCTGTTTTTTCTTTTAATGTGCGTACGTCCTTAATACCAGGCACCATGATCCCTTTTGTCTTATAGATCGGCTTTGCACCCGGGCACAGATATGCGATTGCTTTCTCCAGCAGATGACAGCTGGACTCCATTTTATGGCATACAGGAAATTTTAATACCCAGACATACTGGTACACTTTTCCTTTTCCGGACTCTTTGTAAAGCATGAATGTCGGCATCATGCATGGGAAGGCAAGGACAGGATCTGTCGTTTCGATCCCTACAGCCTGAATGACCACCCTGCCATCATCATCCCTTGCTTTTTCCGATATATAGGATGCTGCGTTGTCTCTTTTGATCCAGTCCTCAAAGATCTTGAACATATAGACTGCTTTGCCGACCATGACCTTCATATCATACTTGAACATCCTGGATACGGATATCAACGCATCCATGTCCTTTCGGACTCTCTTATTTGCTTTCTGTATTTCCATGAATTTTTCCAGACTGGAATCCTCACTGTCCTTCCAGCCTTTCTTTCGCATGGAAACTTCCGCTTTCTTTTTTTCCTTATTATAAAGCTCCATCTGTTTCCTCCGTAATCTCCACACTTGCATAAAGGATCTTCCTGATGCGTTTCAGCATTTTTTTCTCTTCCTCATCAATCGGCTCCGGATGATGCATGTCCAGCCACATAAAAAACGACACAAACCTGTCCGGCAGTTTCCCGTCTTCCATGACACAGACCAGATCTTCTGATGAAGGGATATAATCAGTTGCATAGGACAGTTCCTTTAACCGTCCTTCAAACTCGTCATAATCCTTTTCCGGTATCTCCATAAAAAAAGCCTCCTTTTACGACGTTTATTTGAAGGATAAAATGAAGAATAGTTATTTTTTTGTGGTACGAAAAAACCGCCTGCCGGTACAACCGACAGACGGTTTTTTTAAACAGATTTCTCTCTTTACATTCCAATTTCATTAAGAAAATCATCAAGCTCCGCAGCTGCCCCTGCGCCATTGTCTTTCATCCGCAGGCTTTGGAGGATGGATTCGTAAGACTCAAGTCCGACATCCTTGATACAGTAGATACTGAACTCCTCATCTTCACTGTAAAGATATGCTTCTTTTCCTTTTACTGAAGAGGAAAGGACGTTTTTCAGGATGCCGTTTTTATCGATATAATATCCGATCAGGCTCGTATACAGGGACACTGTCAGATCATTTGTGAAGATCAGAACAGGTGCGTTATACTTTTTAAATGCCATCCTGGTAAACATGGGGATATCGTTAAAATCCACCTGCGGGACATAGATACAGATCGAAGGCTCCTTCTTTCCGCTTTTTTTCTGAGTGGCAACTTCTATATTCAGTTTCTTATTGACCTCATTAAACTGGGCGATCTTATACTGTCTTCCTTCCTGTCTGGAATCCAGATCCGTGATGTGTGCCAGTTTTACTTTCGGATCGTCCGGTTCCTCTTTATTTCCCAGTTCCGTATCTTCGATGTTCTTTGGCATGGAAATAGCCTTAAGGGTTTCCTTGCCCTCGTCCGGAGGGGCAACGGACATATCTGCATAAGTATCTGAAACAGAATTTAAGAAGATGATCTTTCCGTTCTCATCTTTCTCTTTTGTGATATCGAACATATTCTTGCTGTCCACATCGCCGGTATATTTATAACGGGGATGCTTCTCCAGCGGATATTTCTTATCATAAAAAGGATTTACGTTCTTGACGAATACCAGACAGTATTCCGGGGGCATGGTACGGATTTCATCCATGGTCATGAGCTCCCTTTTCTGCGGTCCAAAATTCATGCCACCGCTGCCCTTTTTCCCTGTGCTGACACTCTCCCCTCTTTTACGGATTGTGGCACATCCAAGCTGCTTGGAATAATAATCCGCAGTTGTCTGCTCCTGGGTTCCCAGAAGGATGTTTGTATCACAGTTACCTATGATGGTTTCATAGTCATCCTTGTACATAGCCTTGATCTGGGCAAGGGATTGAAGCACGACTGTACAGGAAATGTTATATTTACGCATGGTAGATATTTTAGTAGGAAACTCCGGTATTTTTCCGATGTTAGCAAACTCGTCCATCATGAAACGTACGTGGTATTTCAGACGGAGGAATTCTACATCTGGATTATCCGGGGTTGGTTTCGTATGCTCTGCTTTATAGTATAATGCATCAAACAACTGAGAATACATCATGGAAACAATGAAATTGTAGGTTGAATACGCCTGCGGAATGATAACAAACAGGATCGTCTTCTTATCACCTATTGTTTCAAGCTCAATATTATCCCTTCTAGTTAAATTCGCAATTTGAGGAATGTTAAACGGATTAAGACGTACTGCCGCGGAGATAAGGATAGACTTCAATGTCTTCACACCACCCAGACTGAAAGTCTGATAATTCTTCCAAGCCTGAGACTTCTTTATCTCTTTCGCTTTTAACTCAGATTCTTTCTCATTTGTATATTCTTTTAATTCTCCATTTTCGAGGTATGCTTTTCCTGTAAACAATTTGCCAAGGTTTGTATCATCAACACTGGACGGACCCTTTGCCCCTGGATTCTCATCCATCTGGGCCATCTGGATCATTTTTAAGACCATTGGGAAATTCTGATCTTCCTCGGCAGCAAAACCCTTCAGATAAAAAATACAGGCATTTAAAAGAGCTTTTTCTGAGTTTTCCCAGAAAGGTTCTCCCCCACTCTTCTCTGGAGGAGTTGTATTTGTAATAAGAGTATCCACAAGGATACCAACACCGGCATCATCCCTGATATAGCAAAATGGATTATAACAGTTCGAAAAGCCCATATTTACAAGATTAAATACTCTTACATCATACCCCTGGTTCTTCATTTCTTTTCCGAGACTGCCCAGCAGTTCGCCAGATGGATCGGTAATAACAAAACTGCAGTTTTCCTGTAACAGATTCGGCTTCATAACGAAGCGTGATTTACCGGTACCGGCACCACCGACGATCAGCACATTATTATTGAGCCTTGTTTTCTTATCCTCCAGGGACAGGCGCACATGCTCCGAATGGATCATGTTCATCGGCCCATTACAGGTCTTTTTCCCGATCGGATCCGCATGCTTCCGGTTATAATCACTGTAGCTGGAAGTCCATTTTGCAGAACCGCCTTCGATACCTGCTGCATCATGCCGGAATTTCTGGTTATCCCCATATATGAGCAGGGCAGCGATCACATACAGGGAAGCGCCTGCCCCGTAATATTTCAGATAGACACTGTCAAACCCGATGTGGAATCTAAACCTCATCATGTCATCAAAAGCCCTCTGTATACCATCCAGACCATACATCTGGTAAAATGCCAGGTTTCCGGCAAGAAGGAGGACCAGAATAAACATCACTCCTCCCAGCACAAGGTAAACAGGCATCATGTCATCTTTTTTTGTCATTTAACTGCAGCCGGGGCTGCACCGGCTGACTCCCTCCTATTCAGGATATGCAGCCTAATCCCTTTCCGGTTCCAGATCCGGGCTCTTGTCTTTATCCAGATCCTGGAATTCATCCAGAATATTGTCTCCGTTCTGGTCAAGATAATCCGGGATGTCAAATGGTTCACGCCAGTCCATAGTGGCACGTATGTCGGAATTGAACTGTTCGGAAAACTGCACGACCTGGTCCCTTGTGATGCTTCCGTCCATATACTGGGAAGCAAATGACCTGAGTTCCTGTGAAGAACTCCTGACACAGTTCCCGACTGCCATCTCCACGCTCATCCTTGCTTCATGCTCTGCATCAAAGGCAACTTTCTCCGACTCTTTCGGCTGTGCCATGTTGACACCTTCCTGTTTGGTGTGCATGATGTCGATGGACCTCTGGATCTTATAAAAAGCCTCTGCTTTTTCCGGATCGTTTAGATCCTCTTTCTTGAACATTTTTGCAAGTTCTTCTTTCCGGAGTCCCTTCAGTTCCTTTACTTTTAAGAGTTCCTGGGCTTCCTGCATGGTCATCGGTTCCTTCTGTCCGCGGTTGATGCGGTCAATCAGTTCCTTTCCAAGGTTATCCGCCTTCTGGTCACGGAACATCCGCGGACGGTTCATGCGGTCTACCTGTTCACAGACAAACCGTTCAAATCTCGGATCCCTGCGGTCGCAGAATTCCAAAGCCGGGTTTTTGCCAGCCATGCGTTCCATATAGGCACCGTTCTCATTGATCATCATCACATGGGAACCACTGGCATTCGAGATATAGAACTTTGAACCATTTGCAGCGTGGACAAGGTTTACGATATCCTCCTTGTTTTTCCGCTGTATGTTCATGTAGTCATACACAGCTTTTCCCGTACCGTTCCTTTCCTGCATCACCCCGGCATGGAACGAATCAAAGATCCGCTTGTCTTCTGTCCTGAGGTAAATGGAATACCTTCCATCCTTTTCCCTTTCCGCGGCAAAGAGCATATAGTTTTTTGCTGCCCGGTCTTTCATGTAACTCATTTCGGCAAAATCAAGCCCGGAGATCTTTTCCGGTTCCTGCTGGGCATTAAATCTGCGGATCGTATCCTGGTCAACCTGGAACAGCTTGTGGTTGGCAACTAGGTAATCCGTCCTTAACTGTTTCATGGCATCTTCGTTTTTATCTGCAAAAATGACACCATAGGACTCCTTTCCATTCCGGTCAAAGACACACTCCTTGTATGCGATCCCCAGCTTGTCACATGATTTCATAAGGGAGCGGAGGGTTTCCTTTTCCTCACACTCCATCATCTTTAACTGGCCGCCTTTTTTCATGTAGTTATACAGGGTTTTGGCATTGTTATCCTGCAGGGCCCTTGTCTCGATATAATACCCGATCGCAGAGGCAACCGCCCCTGCTGCCCTGGCGGATGCATCGATAACATTCATGGTGTTCATCATATCCCTCTTAGGATCCTGTACTTCTCTCATGGTGCTTCCTCCTTTCAATATTTTCAGCATTCTGCTGTTTTGATAAAATGGAAAAAATTCGACTGTTTGGGATTCTGCATATTATAGGAAATATCATCAGAAAGGAGATCAAAATGGATGTCATCAATGAATACGAACAGGTCCTGATCGGGAATCTCCCAAAGATACCGCCGCGCCTGTTCCAGAATGAACCGTCAGCCAACGAACATCTGGCTTTGTCCGTATTCAGGTATGCGATTGAAAAACTTCTCAGATGGACGCCCATGGAAGCTTACCGGCTTTTTTCCCCGGCTGTCATAGAGACCATGAAATTGACACAGCTCTTAAATTATATAAATTTTCCAACTGAGCTGACAAAAGACAACACAGAATATATCGTATACCTCATATATCCCAAAGAAGTACCTTATGACTTTGCAAAATATGTGATCAAAGTCTACAGGCAGGTACTAAACGGGGAGATCCGTTATCCAAGAGAATATATGTATGGAAACAAGGGCCTTGTAAGAGCAGGGATCTGCCTCCAGTATGCGATCAAGAATAACATGGTATTCCATTCCGTCGAGGAGATGTACCGGTTCTTCTGTTCCCCTGAGGGGCTTACATTTTTACGGGAGAAAAAGCTTTACCAGCTGTATAAGAGCTTTTACAAGACACCTGTGCAGTTCCTGCACTTCAGTCTTCCGGATTCCCTTAAAAGTGAGCTATATTATAATTACTATACGTTTTTGATCAATTACAAAAAAAAGTACGGGGAGCTTCCTCCCTGTACTTCCTGAAAATGCAGGAGAGGATATCCTCTCCTGTTCTTATTTCAAAATCCTGTCAACTGCCTCCATCGTATCATCATGGTTTACACCTGTGATCACAATGTGGTCATAACTGCCTTTCTTTTCTTCCACTAGCTTCAACAAAGCTTCCCAGACTTTGTTATCCAGCATTTCCACTTCATCAAAGAACAGGAGCCGGATACCGGTAAAACTGTTCAACAGATCTAGTAACAGGAAGATCGCTACCGCTTTTTCTCCCGCGGAGCAAGCATCCACATCTACCGGAGTCCTTCCATTCCTGCCAATACGGACATGCAGTCCGTTCTCCATCTCCATGGAGATAACATAACCTAACTTTATTGCAGATTCGTTCATCTGCTGCTCAAAGAACCCCAGATAAACCTTTGTGTTGTTCTCCATTACGGAACCTTTCTTGGAAAAAGCAGAGGTTAAGGCTTCCAGTACGTTTAACTGTTCTTCCTGTTCCGGAAGCGCATTTTTAACTGCAAGCAGGTTTTCCCTTGTGATCGCCCCGTTCAGTTCACCGTCAAGGGCTGCCTTTTTCTCCTCCAGGTTGCCTTCCGGCATCCGTGGCTCCTCCGGAAGAGGCATAAGACTTTCTTTTAAAGCCCGGAATGCCTGGTACTTGGAGCATTTGTCGGAATATGCCCTGAAGTTAGCCTCATACGCTGCCTTTTCTTCCCGGACAGACAGGAGCTCTTTTTCCGCGGCATCACAGGAAGCCTGGAAACTTGCAATGTTTCCAGTCATCTGAGATACATTCGACTCAAACTGGGTGATGACAGGAGTCCAGTCGTGGGTGCATTTAATCCCCTTGACCTGAGGGCATAAGCCTTCTTTTAATGTTGCGACCGTCCTGTTTAAGTTATTGCATGCAGACCGTAATTCCCAGATACTTTTCTTACAGCTGTCAGCCTGCTGCATCAGTTCCGATTCCCGCTTATCCAGATACTCTTTTCTTGCAGAATCCGGTTTTACCGCATGAATCGCATTATACTGTTCCTGCAAAGATTTCAGTCTCGCCAGGGTATTTTCCCTGTTTGTTTTCCTTGCCTGGAAATCCCTGACTGCCCGTATCTTTTCCTCATAGGCTCCCATCTCTTTTAAGACAGAAGCAAGTTCTTCCCGGATCTCACCGGAAGCCCTGACAGGAATGGAAAAATCATATCCGGAGATCTTTGCCCTGTTCAGTTTGACCTCCCTTGCAAGATCTTTTCTGCGCCCGTCAAAAATATTAAACGCATTCTGTATCTGTGCATGGCCGAACTCAGTACCTGCCGGAAACAGTGTCCGGATCTCACTTTCCATCCGGTCTGTAATGTCCGGGATATAGGAGATGATATCTTCCACTGTCATCCGGTTAGGGATATGCTTCATGATAAAATCAGCCAGTACATCCGGCTTCATCTCAAAAAGTTCTCTGGAAGACGCGATCACCTTGATGGATGACATCCCGGTATTGCACATCTTCGCAATCTCTGCATTGACCGCATCCTTGGTACTCTTCTTGGTCTTTTCGTATCCCATGCGGTGGACAATCGTCCTGTCCCCTCTTTTCCTTTTTCTCTCAACGGTAAGACCGTTCTCAAAGAGGATTGAAACAGACATCTCTTTCTCTCCCTGCATGATCTCGCCGTCATCGCAGCCTTCTCCGCAGAGTGCAAAATTCAGCGCTTTTAAGAACGCGGATTTACCCGTCCCGTTTTCCCGGAGGATGACCATAACGTCATTCATCTGGAATTCCTCGTTTTTGTAGGACTGGAAGTTAACAAGTTTGATTTTTAAGATTTTCATGGCTTTCTCCTTTCGTTTTTGGTTTCTGAAAAAATGATAAATGAAAAGATTTCTTAAAAAATCCCACTGCACCTTAAGTACAGGGGGATCTCGTCAGCTTTTTCTATAAAAAAAGTGAATTCGAATTCACTATTTTGAATTTCAAAATATATTACAAAAAATGCAGTCCCTCTAATGAGGGACTGCTTTAATGATCAGTCTCGGATGTTTACAGGTAACTGTACGAATTTAGCTGTATCCCCTGTATACACCACGACATTCTTTTTACCATAGAAATGCATTTCGATCTCGTCCTCCGGATATGCCTTCAGGATCCCCTTCATGATCGCAGGACTGAGTCCGATCCTTAAAGGTTTACCCTCTACATCTGCGGCTAACTCTTCATCAACCGTTACTTTCCCATCCATGTGGACATTAATGGTACGGTTAATATCAAAGATCGTCGGCTGCGGGACATTCCCGGACATGGCAGGCATCAGGGCATAAGCGCATCTTCCGATCGTATCCATAAGGATGGCCTTATCTACCCTTATCTTGACTACCGGGCTTTTATCCGGGAACAGTCTCTCATACTCGTAGAACCTGCCGCCCGTTAATGCCCCGGATACCTTATCCGTTTCGGTTTCCAGAAGAAATCGGTTCTCTCCGATCACGAAAGTTACCTCTTTCTCTATGTCTGACGGGATCAAAGGAAGGATCGCTGACAAAATGGCTCCGCGGATCATGCAGTTTGCATGGATACCTGTCGGTTTAACCTCTTCTTTACGGATGGCGATCTGATGCCCGTCAAGAGCTGTCACCTGGACGGTGGAATCCGCTATCTCAAAATAAACAGAAGACATCTGCGGGTTCTCTTCCCCTCTATAGCAGGCGAACAGGACATCTGTGATCATCTGCTTAAAGGTATAGGCATTCAGGGAAAGTCTTTTTTCCTCCCCTTCAAGTGCCTGGAACGGAAGGACTTTTTCAAGGTCCCCAACCTCTCCTTTCAGATGGCATCTTTCAGCTTCCATAAAAAGGGCGGAATCTTTCTGTCGGATCGTGATCTCTCCTTCCGGCATCAGGGATGCGATCTCAAGGGCTCTCCGGCAGTTGGTGCAGCATTCACCGGGCTCCTTGACTTCCAGCCGTTCGCTTACCTTGGTCTTGATACCAAGCAAACGGCCTGTGGTCATAAATTCCACACCTGTAGAGTCTGCAGTGATCTTAAGATAATCAAGATCCTTTCCTCCAACTCCGATCCCTCCGATCACCTTTTTCAATGCCTTTACTAAATCTTCCTTTGCAATTCTAATTTTCATAACATTTTTCTCCTTTCGTTTTTTAGAATCGCTGACAATATGAAGAAAAAAATTTTTGAATGAGAAATTAGTCATATTGTCGCCATAGGAGGTGATCAAATTGATCCGTAATCTATGGTCCATTACAAAGATCTGCTGCGGATGCCACGAGGAACCGATAGCCATGAGGCTCCAGAACGGTCCGAAGTCCGTCTTTTATGCCTGCCCGGAATATGATAAGAAATACCATGGGGAGAAAGGCTGTCCGAACAGGGTAAGTACGGAGATCGTGGAGCAGATACTTGACATTTTAGGAGAAAAGATAGAGGAGGCAGAGCAGAAAGGGGAAGAGATCAACCTGACGAATTACAGGTTCACCCACAAGATGGTCGAGTGCGTGGTCTTAAGCCATTCCCCGTTTTCCCTGAAAATCTCCCTGAAGAACAAACGGGCTTTCCTGCATTAAAAAAAGCGGCTTACACAGCCGCTTTTTCCTTTCTTTTTTCTTTTAGGATAAGGCTCAGGCCTTTCATGTCAGAAACCCTGTACTTTTTAAAACACTGACTGAGCAGATGCTCCATGTCAATGTCATCCACAGAACACATTGCATCTTTGTTTGTGCCCCAGAACCCGCCTATGAGGTCATAATAAACCTGCCCGGAAGATGTGACAGCTATCAGGCGTTTCATACTGCGGCGCTTCGGATTTTCCCAATAATAACAGTAAGATAACTGCACCCGCATTTTACTGTCCGCATTCTCTTGTTTCCTCAGGTACTCTGACAGGGTACATATAAAGACCCTGCGTGTCGCCGTTACATCATCAATGGAGGAATGGAAGCGGAGTCCGCGGTCGCAGCTGTAATAATGTGCAGCTGTTAACAGCTTGTAATTTTCCACTCTGTCTCTTGGGATGCAGTCCTTCGCCATCTCATATACATCAATGTACCTTCCATAGCTGAACCGGTCATGGTTGCGTTCATACAGTCCAACGATCTTATCCAGGTCAAAGTCTAGCCGGTATCCTGCCAGGATCCCGCCCTTGGAAAGAAATTCCTTTATGACAGGAAAACAATGCCTTTCATCCGGGTAATCCGAAAGAAAGGCATTTGTAATCCCATTCACTTTCGTTGCACTTTCCGGAAGTTTCTCATCCGGACGGATATACAGGTCCAGCCTCTCCACTTCCCGCATGGAAAACGGATTTTTTTCATACCGGTACCGTATCGCCGAAAACTGTACGATCTGACATTTCTTTTTCAGACCGACAGTTTCCGTATCCAGGACAACGATCGTGTCATTATTCTTTAACAGATCTATGACCATCTGTTTATATCTGGATGTCCTCCATGTCATTGGCACCCCCTCGACCTGTAAAGAGCCAGGTACTGCTGGATGGCATATAACCCTTCTCTTTTGACAGGATCCTTTTCCGTTGCAGGATCAATGTGTAAATACAGATCCATGGTTGCATGGGAGGCTTCGTTATACTTCGCTTCCTCAAAAGCCTGCTGTACCGTACGGTTCCTGAAGATCCCAAACCCCAGGACATAATTTGCCGGATCCGGAATACGGATGGCATTCTCTGTAAAATACGGTGGTTCAAAGGTTGAGTAGGTATTGCTTGGAAGACCCAGATATTTGATCGCAGCCCGGTCAAATGCAATGTACTGGGCTACCTGTACCGGATAACCCTTAAACTTATCCGGAAGGAGGGACGCTGAAGTCTCCCCGATCTCCGTAACCGTTCTTACAGAGCCGTCAAATATCTTTGATCTCAGTCTGCAGACTACAACGGCATGGTTGACATCCGTCGAACGGACATCAAATTCCATGGACATCTGCGGAAACGTTCTGGAAATATAAGCATAGATACTGGTATGTGTCAATCGAATGTTTCCCTGCATGTCCGTATATCCTACAAGATCGATCACCCCATTGAACAGGGTACTCTGGATTGCTATGTAGCTTTTCATCATAAGATCTCCTTTCGTGTTCTTATATCGTTCAATGTGAAGAATTTGTCTTTGTCTGAAATCCATTTTACAAAAATCTCTGCACTGCCTGTTTTGGGGCGAAAAAAAAGGGAAGTGCCGAAGCACTTCCTTTTAGTTGAACGGAAGTTCATCATCAAGACCTTCCGGAATGTTCATGAAACCATCGTCTCCCATTCCGAATGATCCTCCGCCATAGTTCTGCTGCGGGGCATTCTGCTGTGGTACACTCTGCTGTCCGTAGCCCTGTGGCTGGGACTTTGGTGCACTCTGCTGTGGCACATTGTATCCGCCCTGCTGTCCATAACCCTGCGGCTGGGACTGCTGCGGTACACTCTGCTGTGGCACATTGTATCCGCCCTGCTGTCCATAACCCTGTGGCTGGGGCTGTTGCGGTACACTCTGCTGCGGCACATTGTATCCGCCCTGCTGTCCATAACCCTGCGGCTGGGACTGCTGTGGTACACTCTGCTGTGGCGCATTCTGCTGGCCACCATAGTTCTGCGGAGGCTGCTGGCCTGCACCCTGCTGGGAGGAGTTCTTGCCTTCAGCAAACTCCTGTTCCTCAACTACTACCTCTGTGGTATAAACCTTCTGGCCATCACGATTGGTGTAGCTGCCTGTCTGAATGCGTCCTGAAACAATGATCTTAAGTCCCTGACGGAAATACTTCTCAGCAAACTCGGCTGTACGTCCAAAAGATACGCAGCTGATAAAGTCTGCTGTTGCTTCCCCGTCTCTTTTAAAGCGACGGTCTACTGCGAGAGTATACCTCGCAATCGCAGTACCACTCTCACCTGCAGAATATCTCACCTCTGGATCTCTTGTTAAACGTCCCATTAAAATAACCTTGTTCATAGTTTTCTCCTTTCGTAATGAAATAATATTTTTACCACTTCAATATGAATAAAATTTCTTAAAATGGTAAAGTTTCAAAAGCCCGGCATTCATAGTAGGAAATGTCCCTGCTTTTAAATCCTTTCTCATCTGTTTTTTCCTTAATGTTCCTTATCCGCGGACCGCAGATACATACGGAACGGCTTTGTCCGGTCATGTAAAGGGAAGCGGCTTTTTTGATCTCCTCTCCTGAAAACCGGACGATCCTGGAATACAGGACTTCATGTGCCCTGTCCTTATCCAGAAATTCTGCAATAAGAGCCCCATCATCTGCTGTCCGCAGAAACGGCGTGTTTCCGATGATCACACTCATCTTCCCTTTGTACCCGGAAAAATTCCATAAACCGGAATATTTAAAATCCGCAGCGATACGCTCCTGGGCCTTAATCTTACATAGTACGGATATATAGGAACCGATCTGGATCTTTGAGGCAACCACTCTGGTCTTTAACATTTTCCGGTATTCTCCATAGTCATCTACAAAAACAACCTTTGCAGTCCTGGTCTTTATCATTCCATTTTCAATGTTTGAACCCGAAATACAGACTAAAAGAGCTTCTCCATCCTGCTGGATCTTCGCAACGGTTCCCGCCAAAAGTTCCCACGGCGGACCGCCCCTTCCCTTGATGACATACCCCTCAAGCTGTGAACTTGAGAGGATCCTAAGCATTGACCACACCTCCTAAAAAGTTTCCAAGACCTTTGCGGTAGGTAATCTCCTGGGTTTCATTTCCGACCCCTTTGAAGCTTGCGACGGCAACCAGTGCACGTTCAGGATCATCCATCGGGAAGAATTGTCCCATAAAACAGGACAGGGCATTTTTTTTCCTGATGCCTACATAGGAAGACGCTTCCTGAAGGATCTCTTTCGGAGAAAGACCTGTTACCTCCATTTTTTTATAGCAGGAATTAATCAGTTCATTGATGTCCGGGATAAGTTCCTCCAGGGATGTTTCCGAGCGGTGCTTCTGCTTTAAAACACCGGTATAGATCAGGGCATCCTCTTTTCTCCATGCGTTGATGAAGGTCAGAGATTCCCGCCCCACACAGGAATCACGGATAACCAGTTCCTGTTTCCATCCATTTTTTTCTCTTGGAAGGGCAATCTCCACCTGGAAACGGATATCGTTATAAAAAAAGTCTACGACCTCTGCTCCTTCTTCCAGATAATGCTCTGCAACCTGGTACAGATCCCCGGAAATTTTATCCAGTGCTGTTTTATGGATTGCTGATACTACACGGTACTTATCTTTTTTTGTATAAAGCAGATACGCGTAATCTCTTTCCTTAAACAGTTGCGCCAGATGGAAATCCCTCCAGATGGAAGGCTCTGATGCATTCCTTGTCCATCCAAACAGGTCGTTGAGGGAACGGAATGTCAGTTCGTCTACCAGGTACAGCTTTTTCTCTATACGGAATGCAAATCCGGTAATGGAAAGCATCCGGATAGCCCATCCCGGAAGATTAGACAGTTTCCATGTCTTTTCCTCCTCGTATGGATATCCTCTTAAGAGCATGGGCGAGATCTCATATAAATAGACGACCCCGTCATTGATCTCTTTTACAGACAGGATGCTTACCTGATCCATAAGGACTTTTTTCTTATAGGATGATTTATTGTAGTCATCCCATGCAGTTTTAAACTTGTTCATCTTAGATTCTCCTTTCGTTTTTTTATGAGTAAAATATGAGAAAAGAGATATAAGATGAAAAGACTACTCGATCTTGTCTACATCACAGTCGCGCAGATACTCCGTATCATGGGACAGGACATCGATAGTCCTGCCTGGAACATCAAATTCTTCCCCGCATTCCTTACACTTATAGGTTTCTTTATATTTTCGTGTACGTAGGGTTCCATCCACAAACACAGAAGACCCTGTATGCAGCACCTTATAATCATCAACCGCCTGCTGCCCGAAGGAATACACCCAGGGATAATCTGTCCTTTCCGTTACTTCCTGCAGTCCTTTTGGACAGTACTTCCTGTTGATTGCCAGCTGATAACGTGTATATGGTTTTTTCTCAACGTACCATTGAATAGGCTCACAGGTGAGGTTGCCTAACAGGAATACGGTATTGGAGATCTCTGCCCGGTTCAGGACACAGGAATGTGCTTCTCCCTGTTCCTCGAACGAGCGCACCTTTTCTGCAAAGATCGGTGAGAAATAGATCATGTTCCCACCTGACCGGACGCTCTCAGCCTGACAAGCCTCACGTCTCAGGTTTACTGCTCCGCAGTGTGGACAGATCGCTTTCTTCTCCACTTCCTTCGTTGCAAGGAATCCTTTTGCATAGATCACGTCATTTTCCTTCCATTCGGAAATCCCATCGATCAGATCTTCATCCTGGGTAAATAAGATTGGGCTGCTGTATTTTAAGGAAGTGCGCAGCAGCATGGTGTCTTCCTTTCTGTCACCTCTGACCACTGTCACAGCAACCATTGCCGTTCTTCCATACATTCCTGTTTTTATCTGAGGTGCAGTCCTGACTACCCCGAAAAGGCTCACGTAATTATGAATTGCCATATTCTTTCACTCTCCTTTCTCCAAAATAAAAAAATGGCAAAGCATCGCTGCCTTGCCGCTAATATGGAAAAATTTTAGTAAAAAAATCAGATTTTGGGGATCATACGCACCCCCTGGATGTCAGCGATCCGGGATGAATAAAAACAGCCCGTATTGACCAGCCTTCCGGACGGTTCCATCAGAAACAGCTGACATCCGCACCTTCTTCTGAATGGATAAAAAACCGCCTCTTCATATACTTTTGCAGAAATATAATATACATCATCAGAAACAGGATAGGCTTCCTTTACAGAAAAAGTATTCCCGTATCTGTCCTGGACGTACTCCCCATAAAGCCTGAGTTCCGCATCCGCCTTTAAAAGACCTGCATACTTTTCATATGCCTTTGCAAAAAACATGGCATAAACTTCTCCGGAAGAGGTGCCCATCCTTACGGATGCGATCATGCTTCCATCTTTCGATATCTTTTCCTCTGTCTTAAGCACAACCCCTTCCATAGGTATCAGGTCCTTATCCGGCTCCTCCGGGGGTTCCTCTACAACCGGAACACTTCTGTCAGAGACCGGTCCGCCTATATTCTGGAATACCCCTGCATCATTTAAACATTCTGCTTCCCTGTCCGACAGCTTTACCCTGTTCATTAGATCATCCGCGGATAAAAAGAACCCTTCCCTGCGTTCCTGCAAGATGTTTTCGACAGTCTTTCCTGATACTCCTGTAGATTTCAGTCCAAGCCTGATACTGTCCCTTTCCACAAAGCAGTCTGCTTCTGATACGTTGATATCCGGATCCAGAAAAACGAGATCCTTACAGACAGCATCATATTTGATACTCCTCATCTTGTCCGGAAAATGACTGATATATGCAGATATATAGTTTAAGGGAAAACGGTATTTTAAATAGGCAGACCGGTATACAAACAAAGCCCGGTAAAATGCCTCTGCTTTTTCACAAGTACTGCTGAAAAAAGAAACCAGCTCCCTTATACTTTCAGGATGAGACTGCCTGATCTGTTTCTGTATTTCCATACCCTCGCATCCGCAGATAAAATTCAGATGTCCCTTTGCGATCACGTTCTTAAAAACCTCCGAATCAATGGGGATACCGGGATCTTGTATGGAAGAGATACACTCCTTGAAGATACTCAGATACTCCTGTTCTTCAAGATCCATGCAGAATAAACCCATTTTTTCTGCTTCATCCCTGTCACACTGGATGCGGTCCCTGCATACCGGCACATAATCCCTGATGTCCGGGTATCCGATCACAATGGTATCCTTTGATATCCTGGAAACTGCATACTTTTCCCTGATCTTTTTATATAAGGAATCGGACAGTTCAGAGCGTATCATAAACCGCGGATGATGGATCCCGGCTACAAATGTCTCTTCTGAAAGTTTTGTCAGTATGTCATTACAGACAGGATCGATATCCGTGATGCCAAGTACATAGCTTACCAGCAGACCGGGATAAAACGGATCTGACGGATAATACTCTTCAGCAAGCCTTAGGATATCACAGACTGTCAGGAAATATCCTTCCGTATCTGTTTTCCGTAGCATTTCTATTTCGGCTTCAAGCCGGGTGTTATACAGGCTTGTCCATGTACATCCACCTGCTTTTAAACGCGCAATCCCGGTTTTGATCTCCTCCTCTGCGCTACGCCCCACAGTCCAGTCCTCCGGCTCATACCGGAAGCTGCACTGGTCTATGATATCCAGTACATCCGCAGCTGTTCCGGGTATATATTTTATCCCATCTGTTTCCCGGATCTCACGGATACAGGGAAGGCTGTCACTTTCTGCAATCTGGCATAACGCTCTTCCTTTTTCATCAGTTTCAATATAAATATCCCCATAGACGGACAGTGCATCATATGCCTCACGGAACAATACCGTTACGTCCTCTTCCAGCATGGAGTTTTTTGTTTCAAGGAGGACTGTCAGTTTTTCCCTCTCCTTAATTCCGTTTTCGATTCCAGAAAGGATATCCTTTGCTTTTCTTTTCCTGCTCTCAATCTCTTTGGCCTTTTTATTTAAAAAATCCAGCTGATAAGAATCAGAAGCCGGGACCTGTTTTAATGACATTCTGACAACGGCATCCTCTTCCTGCAGACGGTTGTATTCTCCAACAGCATCCTTCCAGGATTCCCCTCCCGCACTTGGAAGCCCCTTCATTTTTCTCTTAAGTTCCCTGATCTCCTTTTTGATCTCCTTATTCCGCATTAATATTTTATCAAAAAGGCCGTTTTTTTCATGGACGATGATCACATGTCCCTGGCCGATCATCTCCATTGTGACAACAGGATCGTCTTTTGCGAGCGTATCGGAAAGCAGATGGCAGATCTCCCTGTAGCCGGCCCGGTCTTTTACAAGAAATAAAAGCTCTCCCCTGACACCGGCAGCCTCTACCATCATCCTCACGCCGGCAGCCGGTTTGATCCCGGCGGCTTCACAGGATTCCATAAATGCAGGGACACATGCCATGGATGATCTTTCTGCAAAAACTGCCGCCACACACCCTTTCCCCGACGCCCGCATGATACGTGTCTTTAAATTCTTTTTATCCATAACTTTCCTCCTTTTCATCATATTAATACCGGACTTGAAAGTGTGTCTTTTGTAACGAAAAAAAGGGAGGCCTGTCTAAGCCTCCCTCAAAAATATTAGTCTTCGCTCAGTTCCTCATATTGTTCTTTAATAAGATCGCCGTCGTCAAGCACAGGAGCAGATTCTCCCACCATGGATTCATCATACATTTTGATAACGTTCGGATACTTACGGAGCAGTTCCTTATTGTTTTTAAGTTTCATGGTTGCCCTGGAAATGCAGTCCTTTACATACGGAACGTTGGTATGTGTTTTCTGGGCGATTTCTCTGTAGCTGGCTTTCAGCTTGGCCGGGTTATCTGGCTGCAGAAGAAGGATCATGATCTCCAGTTCTTCCTCTGTCAGGGATTCTTCCAGAATGTGGTTAAAGCTTTCTGTCTCTTCGTTTTTTAAGAAAATGTTTTCCGGGGAGCAGAGGGAAGATGACTGTTCAAATCCATTTTCGCTCAGTACCTCATAAGAAACCACATCTTTTTTGGAAAGCAGGTCGATACATTTTTTAATGGTAGGGATTCTGAGTCCTGTCAGTTTCTGCAGGGTTTCGATGCTGGAAGGGATATTCTTTTCCTGGCAGTAGTTCATTGCTGCGGAAACTTTCCTGATGCCGCCTGCAAAATATGAGGTTGTCTTATGAAAATTTCGGGAACAGTATTCTGTAACCACGTGTCTGATCCATGGAAGAACAAATGTTGTAAGAGATGATTTACTGCAGTCATAGTTGTCAATCTGCTCAAAGATCACACACCAGATCTCATCGATCACATCATCACGGTGTAATGGATTTCTCATGATCGTCGGGTAAGTCTCCCACATAACACTGTATACATAGGAACGTCCAAAATAATACAGTTTTTCAAGCATGTCCTTCTTAAGCACATCATTCCCGTAGGTGCAGGCTATCTTATATGAGTTCATAATCTGCGCCAGCACCTCCTGACTGTAATTCTCATTTTTTTTGTACTCTTTTCTTTCTTCCATCTTGTAATCCTCTTTTTTCATGTTGAGTCTCCTTTCTGATTCAAAATATACAGGCGAAAGTCACCGGTCATTCAATGAACAGACTTTTTGTTACTATCGTCCGCTATAAAAAACCGAGGGATCATATATCCCATAATTCTGGTTTTTTTCAACCCTAATCACTTCTTTTAATGTTCCCTTATCGATCAGTACAAGTTCCCTGATCACTGCCAGCAGGGTAGGCATGGCTCCCTGAGGAATATTTATCCCCGTATTGATCCAGGAGTTCCATACCTCTATGTAATCCGTGCTGGCCTGGGTTACAACAAATTCTGCAAGCCTTAACATCAATCTATCCATATTTTTTACCATGAAAAATTTGAATTCGAATTCACTTTTTTTCATCTCCGCTAGGTGGCGGTACTGCTGTTACTCAACGATCTGGGCATCTGAAAGATCTATTCCTCCGTCTTCATTTGCAGCAGACTCCTCCTTTTCCACAATATCGATCGTCTTATAGAGGAAGTTTACCACATCCTCTTCACATTCTAAATACTGCAGTCTCTGCTTTTCATATTCTGAATATTCTGCATTAGATGATTCTATCACATCTTTGGCTCTTTTTTCCATCTCCGCGGCAGATACCAGCTTATATTTCTCGTTGACCGCCTCAATCAGGAAGACTTTTTTCAGGCTCTGTTCTGCTTCTTTGAAAGTATGTTTTTCCCCATCCTTATCTAATACTTTAAGTTCTTCTTCGATAAGGGAATCCGGGATGGAAACAAAAGTTGTTTTTTCCAAAACCCTGTCAAGCAGTTCGCCCATGGTCTTCTCTCTCCGCTGCGTACGGTTCTGCTGCTTATCTTTATTGATCGTGCCGCGTACCATATCGTCAAGAGAACTGTATTCCGTGTTTTTCTGCATATAGTCATCCGTGATTGGGTACTCTATGTTGTAAACGGCATTGACCTTGACATAAACCTCTTTATTCTTGTATTTTAAAAATTCTTCCACTTTTCCAAGGTCTGCAGAGTCCCCCGGCTTCATTCCGATCAGTTTTTCTTCTATATCGGGATCCAGGGTGCGGTTACCAATCCCTACAAGGTAATTCTTTTTTCTCTCAACGAATTTTCCTTTCTGGGATATTGTAAAATCCATGGAAACCGTACACTCTTCGCTGACCTTTTTTAACTCCCCTGCATTTTTCAGGAGTGTGTCGACGATCTCTTTCTCTGTATCGTCATAGTTTTTTTCTTCTACGACTTCCTCTACCTGCATCCCTTCTAGTACAGGCAGTGACACGTAACTTGAAATGTCACTTACCTGTGAAAAAAGGACCGGACTGGATGCGCTTGACACCTGAGGGGAGATTACCCTGTCCTGATAGGCACTAAACCCTGCCACACCAAGACAGCCTACTCCGAGCAGAAGAAATAATCCTGCAAAGAAATTCCTCATTGTATGCCCCTCCTCTTACTGGTTATTCTGGCGTTCCAGTTTTTTTGCGTTTTTCTCTGCTTTTTCAGTATCCTTGATCGTAACATATCTGCTTCCACTGTCCTGCTGGATCTCAAACAGCCTTCCACTCTTGCCTTTTAATTTCAAGGTCTTTCCGGAAGTGACTGCATTTGAAAGCAGGTTGGCACAATCTTCCGTATTTGTATTGATGGATAATTCACCATACAGATTGGAACATCCTGAATAACAGGAATCGCAATTGATCACGGATGCCGGTATGGAAGCTGCTTTTTCCAGACTGATACAATCTGCATAAGCAGAAGAGATATCTTCCACGCTCTCCGGGAACGCAGATGCCGTATAGATATTGCTGTCACCCAAAAAGGCTTCAGACATGTCCAGTACGGAATCCGGGATAACCGGTGCATCTACCAGGCTCGTACAGCCTTTAAAGATTGCATTGATGGAAGAAAGGGCATTTGTTTTTGTCATATCCGGGGCTTTTGTAAGTTTGATACAGTCCTCAAAAGCTCCATCAGCTTCCATGACACTTACCGGAAGCGGATCGGATTGTTCAAGACTTGTACAACCTGAAAAGCAGTCCGTAATGATCTTAAGTGATGAACACTGAAAAAAAGACGGTGTTTTTTTCAGGTTTTCACATCCCTGGAATGTCCCCCTTGCGCTTTCAATGCTTTTAGGAAGGGTTTCGCATCCTGTCAGGGCTGTGTTTCCTTCAAACCAGTAGTCGACATTCGTTGGTGTGATCTCATCTTTAAAGATCACATAAGTGTAATCCTCGTCAGCCCATGGCGTATCGCCATTGGCAAAGTTCATAGTGTTTCCGGAACCTGTGAATTCCAGGTCCCCATTGTTATAGATAGTTGCAAGAACATTTTCCTTTGTCGGATAACCCACCTTGTATTGTACTACTTTTGAGCGGGTTATCGGAACAGTAACTGTAGTTGTGCTTCCATGATATTCAATCTTTGTGTCAAAACTGTCTCCATGGGCCGGTGCTTTTTTTTCATCAATATCAAACGACCTTGCGGAATAAACAGAACCGGTCTCTGTATAGACGGTCACATCAAACATGGACATCGACAGTTCCTGGGACGGGGCAGTTTCCCCGACAAACTCTGCCTGTATGCTTGAAACTCTTTCCTTGGAAACCTTGGTGTACCTGTAATAGTCTACCCCTTTCAGTACCCCTATGATAAGAGCCAGGACTGCAAATACCACGATAAGAAGCCTGTTGTTTTTCTTCATAAAAATCTCCTTTCCGCTTCCTGTAATACCAGGAAACCGGGCATCAGCCCGGTAACCCCTTCTTCTTTGATACTGCCATACAGATGATATCTTTATGAACCTTATCGACTGTTTCATCATGGTTGACATTGATCATGTCAAGCGCAGTCTCGTAATCCCCATAATCACCATCCAGATAAGTGATCGCTTTTCCAAGGAGACCGGACATGAGCGGATTATAGTCTTCATAGGAATCCTGCATCTGTACCAGTGTTTCCCTGACATCTCCTGTCCTTAAATAAACCTCGTTGATATTCACAGCATAGTTTTCATCAAATTCCTTATCCACTTTCTTATCGTCTTTTTTCCCTTTGCCCATAAACAGGATAACGATGGCGATAACGAACAGGAACAATGCACCTGCCAGAAAAATATAGGAAGTACTCATGTTATTTACCTCCGCTTCTTGTCATCGTCAAAATACCCGATCAGTTCGGAAAGAACAGAACGGAGTTCCTCTTCTGTTATCCTTCTGCTGATGTACTTACGGGCATAAACACCGTCTTCTTTTGTAAAGAATTTTACATCAGCCACTTCATCGTTTAATTTTGACAGGGACTTTGTATCCACTCTCTTTAATTTTTTGCATACATCCGCAAACGGAATGGGACCAAACACAACCTTGACAGAGAAATTTTCAGAATAAGAGCAGGAAACGATGTCATTGCGGGCTCCGTGGAGGATAGAGACATCCCCGTAAACCCCGTCTTCATTTAACATCTTTTCACACCGCTCAGGAGACATTTCTTCTCCTGCAATATCGGCGATCTTCTGAAGATCTTCGATCTTCTTTAAATACTCTGCTTTTTCAGAGTCAAACAGATGGACTGCCTGGTCATGGACATCTTCCTTGAGCTTGTCTGTTTCCTGTGTCTTTTCAAGGAGCAGGTCTGACAGTTCCTTATTCTTTCTTCTGAGTTCGTTGTTCTCATTGTTCAGTGTTTTTTCCATGGAAGCCCTTGCTTTAGTCACTGAGTTTAATCTTGACTTAAGCTTCGCAACTTCTCCGGAATCTTCCTTTGCTGCAGAACCCTGTCCGAGCCTTGCCTGGAGCCTTGCGATCTCACCGGTAAGGTTCTTCATGCTGAGTGCATACTTGGCTTTTTCTTCATCATTGATGGATTCCTGTTCGGCGATCGCGTTTTCACGTTCTTCCAGTTCTGCCTCCTTCTCCTGAAGTTTTGTCCGCTCCTCTTCCAGTTCTGCCTCCATCTGGTTCTTTTCGTTAAGAAAGGCTTCCTTTTCCTTTTCAAAGGCTCCCCTCTCCTCTTCGATCTGTGTCCTGGAAGATTCCAGTTCCTCTGTCTTTAACCGAATCTCTTCCAGCTGCTCATTCATGAGTACCTGCATATTGGCAGAAACCTGTTCGCCGGAAACTGTTGATTTTTTCGCTGTCTCAAGGGAATTATGGATTGCTTCCTTTAACAGTTCGATTCCCTCTTTTGGTTCATCCGGAAGGTATTTATCCGGAGTCACATAAGAATACACATGGAGCATGCGTTTTTTTTCATTATAAAAAGCTTCCAGTTCTTTATAAGTACTTGTGATGTTTGCAATCGCAATGTATGCAAGCTCCTGGTCATCGACTACATAGGCATAGTCCAGTTTAAGGTCTTCCGGGGCATTTTTGTCCATGGTCACCTTAAGACTGCCATCTCCCTCATTTCTTATAAAAGAAACGTCATTGCCTTTGGTAACGGGTTCTGTTCCCTCTGCCAGCTCATAAAAAGTTTTTTTACAATACTCCTGCTGGTCTTTTACAAAGGAATCTACGTAATCGGCGTTTTTTTCGTTCGATGATTCTTCTTCCAGAGGAGTAAATGTCTGCGTGGGATCATAAGTCTCTTCCTCCCTGGTCTTTACAAGGAAGTTCACGCAGCTGCCCTCGAACTGGGGGATCACCGCCTTACATACGGAATTGAATTCCCGGATATTGGTGACCAGCTCATCTACAGAATCAAACAACAGCCTTCTTCCTACGGAAATGTTCCCATTTCCCCCATAGATTTGGAATAGTGGATATCTTGTTTGTACTTCATTGTTGAACTGCTCACAGCTCTTTTCTTTGATTTGGTAGATATAAGTACGCTTTCCGGTAATGGCCACCGCACGTCCATTCGTAATGACGACGGATGTCTCGAAGTCCTTATCGTTGATCTGCATCTTATAGGAAATATAATTCTTATTTCCTTCTTCTCTGGTCTCAAAATCAGGGATCAGCTCTCTGAGTTTTCCATACAGCTCTTCCAGTATCTGTTTTTCCATCTTGCTTTTTTGCAGAAATAATATTCTGCCCTCCTTTCCAGTTTTCTATCCGCACCCTGACGGGTGCTGTCTGCTTTCTTAATATGGAAAAAAGGAAAAATTTTGTTTTTTTCCGAAATCGTTACGCCCCCTTCCTTTTTTTCTCATAATACCCTGTACCGGGGGATCACGATTCTGACACGAAAAAAAAGGACTCCTCGTGGGAATCCTTTGAAAAATATTAATTTTTTCTGCGTTTTTTTCCAAGCACCCTGTAAAGGACAGCTCCGATACCTGCAGCTCCGGCTGTCAGTCCGGCAATGATCCATCCTGTCACATTTGTGTTGTCTCCGGTCTTTACGGTTTCCTGTTCGATCGGTTCCACGTTTCCGGTTTCCGGAGTAGTCTCTTCTGTCGGGACAGGTGTTTCCACTATCTCTTCCGGAGCCTGTGTGGTCTCTGCGGTCTCAAGTACCTTTGCAAGCCGGTCTGCTTCCTCCATGCTGCCATCTGTACCGAGTACCGTATAAGTGATGTTGTAAGTGCCGGGGGTGTCAATGTCTACCTCGGAATCATCCCTGGTGACACTGGAAACATACTCCTCGTCAAAAGTAGTTTCATCTTTTGGGAGTTCCTTTCCGCAATCTGTTTCAATATCATCCATTCCATATACATGGTCTAAAAGATTGGCTTCCACCTTGCACTGGACGGTCTTGCTCCTCTCATTTCCATGGATGTCTTTAAAAGAATAAACAACATCATAGGTACCCGGTACAGTGATGTCCACATTCTGGATGTCAACCTTTAAGGTATCCGGCTCGATCATACTGGTATCTTCAATGTTATTTTTCAGATCCGGGAGGGATTCCCCCTCCTTTACCGTGATATCCGGCAGCTTGTCAAGCATTTCCGATATCTGTACATTTTCCTGTTTCACTTTTTTTTCATTCTGCATTGCCACGTAACCGCCTCCGCAGCAGACAACTGCTGCAGCGATCACGATCCCGGCGATCAGCTTCTTGTTCATATTAGCCTCCTTTTGTTATCTTATGTCAAGGGAAGAAACAAGGACTTCCGCATCCCTGTCATCTGATAGACTGCGTATCGTGCATTTGCTGCCATTAACGGATAGCACCATGCATACCCCATAGGTTTTGTGCCGTACCATGTCGTTTTTTTTGACCGTTTTAGCCCGTCCGCTTTCCTTGAGCTGAAGCTCCCTGACGAAACGGGATACCGGTTTGCCTTTTTTGTTCCCTACATAAGTGATAAATAATCTTTCCTTTGCCCTTGTGACTGCAACATAGAACAGCCGCCTTTCCTCTTCCACCTCTTCCTGTGATATAGGGGTATCCGGGGAACCCGGCGGGATATATCCCTCGTTGCAGTCTATGATGTAAACGTTTTTCCATTCCAGTCCCTTGGAACGGTGCATGGTGCTCAGACACACACCCTGGTCATTATTATTGTTTAAGTTCATGGATCGTTTCTTTATGTAGAGCAGCCATTCTTTCATGGTGTGGAACTTCTGTGAATCCCTCTGGTATATGGAAAGCATGTGCTTCATCTCGTCAAAGTCCTGCTGCAGGCTCTCTGCATACTCCCTGAGATATTTTTCATATCCAACGTCTTTTAACAGGTAGTCAAGAAACTGCCTTGGGCTTTTCTTCCCCATTTCCCGAATATCATAAAAGTATTTCCGAATTATTTTCCTTGCGTTGTCCCTTCTCCAGTCCGTATATTTCCGGCTGGCTGCTTCTAAAAGATCTGCTTCCTGTTCCCCTCCTGCCTCATGCAGGATCAGGCGCATATACCGGTTTGGGCGGTCCGCGATCCTTTTAAAATCCCCGGGTGCTGCAATCCCCCTTGACAACCGGTAATATGCTAAAATATCATACCAGATCCAGTGTTCATAAGAATCCGGGATAGCCTCTGTACAATAATACGGGATACCCTCTTCACTGAATTTTTCAGCAACCTGTTCTGCCTGACGATTGTTCCGGTAGAGAACAGCACTTTCATTAAAGGCATATCCGCAGCTTTTTACATCCCCGGAAACGTCCTTCATCTGATGAGCAGGGCTCTCCTCTCCGATCACGCGTATCTTCGCATCCCCGGTCTGACCGCTTAAAAACTGTTTTTCATAACGGTTCTTGTTGAATCCGATCAGCTTTCCTGCACATCCGATAATAGCCGGATAACTGCGGTAATTCGTACTAATACAAAATACATGAGCCTGCGGGAAATCTTTTGGGAAATTAAGCATGATCTCCGGTCTTGCTCCGCGGAAACGGTATATGCTCTGGTCATCATCACCGGCCACGCAGAGGTTCTTTTTCTCTCCTGCCAGCAGGTATACAAGGTCACGCTGCAGGTAATTAACATCCTGGTACTCATCTACCTGAATGTAATCCCATCGCTCTCTTAACTGCCTGAGCACTTGCGGGTTCCCGGTCATCAGTTCATATGCCTTTACCAGCATGTCATCAAAATCAATGTACCCAGTCCTTTCCTTCATCCTGCGGTATTCATCTGACATAAAAAGGAAGTCTTTTCTGGAGATCCCTTTTATATCCTTTGGATTTACTTCTGAAGGGGACATACGGTTGTTCATGGCCGCACTGTAGAGCATCTGGAAGTTTCCGGCTGCCTTTGCCGGGTCACATACACTCTGGCATTTCCTTGCCGTTTCCAGTAAAAATTTCCACTGGTCTGAGGTCTTGATGATATTCTCCGCGGACAGGCCGCCATAAGTCATCAGGATTTTAAGGCACAGGGCATGTATGGTGGAAAATGTGATCCCGTTGGGTTCACCAAACTTCTTTTTAAATTTTACGGACATCTCCTGTGCGGCAGCTTTTGTAAATGTGATCATTAAGATCTTTTTCGGCGGGATACCCACCTCAAGCATGTGGTTGATCCTCCGCAGCAGCGTGGTCGTCTTTCCACTTCCCGGACAGCTGATCAAAATGACCGGTCCCTCCAGCTGTGCGATGGCTTTTTCCTGTTCTATGTTTTTCTTCATTTTTCTCTCCTTTTTTTTGTAACTTAACAGGATTATGGAAAATTTTTCCCTGACACGAAAAAAGCCGAAGGCAGATCGACCTTCGGCGGATTTCTGCCAGCCTGTCCAAAGGAGCCCGGCTCCCTGCCCCCGCAGGGCAGGAAAGCTTATTTCTTCTTAAAGAATTTCATGTAGATCAGGGCACCTACCGCACCGATACCAACAATCAGGGCTGCAACACTGGCAATGATATTGAATCCATTCTCATCACCTGTTTTTACGGAACTTGTCGGGGTGTCGTCACCCTTCTTGGATGCACTCTGTACATCGGTTCCTGATGCTGTGGAGCCTGTGGATGTTCCACCGTTCTGGTCAGTGGAAGATGTGATGCCTGCGGCTGCATTCAGCTTGTCTAACAGTCCTTTGGCATCAGACAGATACTGCTTAACCTGGTCTTCAGAGGTGGCACTCTGGATCTTGTTTGTATAAGCGGAAATAACCTTCTGTACACTCTCTGTGTTCAGGGTAGTGTAGTTCTTCAGCTCGTTGATGGCATCCTCTTTTACTTTGTCAAGGGAAGATGAGTTCTCCTTTAACAGGGAAACGGATTTCTCTGCCTGGTCATAGATCTGTTTCATCGCATCCTCACTTGAAGTCTTATCGATGTTTTCTTTTGCCTTTGTGATGGTGTCGTTGATCTTTGCCTTTGTGGTATCATCCAGTGTAGAGGAGGCATCCGGTGCCAGGGCATCCAGTTTCTCCTTATAGGAGGTATGGAGGTCATTGACATAAGTTTCCTTAAAGCTTGCTACCGCAGTGTTGTAAATGGAAACCGCATCCTCGGACGTGGATGCATCCATGATGTCAGTCTTGGCCTGGCTGATGATACTAAGGGCTTCGGAACTTAAGGACTTTCCGTCTGCCAGTGAAGTCAGTTTTTCGATCAGCTGTGCCTTCTTTGTGGCAAGGGCCTTGTTTTTGCTGTATTCCACGGTTGTATTCTTAATATCATTCTTTGCCTTTGTAAGGATCTCATTCATCTGTTCTTCTGACGTGGCATTGGAGATATCTGCCTTTGCAGAATCAACGATCTTGGATAAGGTAGTCTTTAACTCGGAATCAGTAACGTTCTTGACCAGGTTATCCAGTTTTGCCTGATAGGTTTTCTTTTTCTTCTCAAGCTTTTCTGCATCGCTGGCTTCTTTCTTGACTTTCTCCACCTTACCGGCGGCATCTTCAACGATCTTATTGATCTCCTCAACAGTCTTGGCATCTTTGAGGCTTTCTTTTGCTTTTGCTACGATATCCTCTGCTTTTGCTTTGACAGTCTTATCTGTGATCCCTTCCACCAGTTTGTCAAGGCTTGCTTCTGCTTCTTTTTTTGCTGCGGAAACTTCATCTGTTGCTTTCAGTTTGCCAAGTTCTGTCATGGCATTCTCATATACCTTATATGTGTTCAGACGGGAAACATCTTTCATGGATGACACCGCTTCATCAAAGATCTTCTGGGCATCCTCTGCCTTATCTTCTTTTGCGTCGGCAAGGACATCCTTCATATCATCCACCAGCACATCCTTAAAGTCTGCATCACTTAAGGATACATACTCCACAGCGGCCTCCATAAGGGTGCATGCATCGGCATATTCTGCTGCGGAGGCTTTTTCTGCCATATATACTAACAGATCCGGATCATCCTTGTTAAGGGAGATCCCCCTCAAGCTGCTGATGGTATCCGAAACGGAAGATTTTGACTTTTCGTCAAGGGCGGACTTCATGTTTGCAAGGATCTCCTTGGAAACCGTCTTTATGGACTGGATGGTCTTAGCAGAATCAGCTGCATCGATCTGCTCCTTTGCCATGGCTACGACCTCATCCGGGAGCTGGCTTTCCGTCTGGATCGCATCCCTTGCTTCGTCAATGTTTTTCTTTGCATTTTCTTTTAAGGTATCAAGAACCCCGTCTTTCTGGTCGATCACGTTCTGAATGTCCTCTTTTGCGGAATCCAGTTCGTCATTGATCTTTTCAATACTGTCAGCCTGGCCGATGGCTTCCATAGCAGAATCATAGATCTCCTGTGCTACTGCCTTTAATTCATCGGTCTCAAATTTCGCACCATCAAAGAATTCCTTTAATGCTTCTTTTGCAGCTGTCCTCTGGCTTTCTATGGTTTCCTGTGCGAGAAGGCTTTCCAGTGTGGCAGAAGCTTCCGCGGAAAGGACCTCGATATCCTCGGCAGAGGAAGCGTTTGTGATCTTTTCCTTTACTTCTGCAAGGTATTTTTCTGCAGCTTCTTTTCTTTCACCGGTCAGGGAACTGATGTCGATAGCTTCAATCTCTTTGATGGCATCTTCAGTGGCTTCCTTCAGTGCCTCGTCTGTATCTCCGCTGTTATCTCCACTATTATCACCGGAATTGCCTCCATTGTTATCCCCGTTGTTGTCTCCGTTGTTGTCTCCGCTGTTATCCCCATCGGAGCCGTTATTATCTCCGCTGTTGTCCCCATCGGAGCCGTTATTATCTCCGCTGTTGTCGCCATCGGAACCATCGCCGTCTCCCTCTGCTTTCTGGAGATAATCTTTAGCCGCATCGAAAATGGAATCAATACTGTCAAGATCAGTGATCTTTTTGATCTCCTCCTCTGATAAGGACAGATCTCCCAGCTTATCCTGGACATATCCTTTGACACCGGCGATCACATCAGTTTCACCGTATACGGAAACAAAGGCACCGGTGATCTCCTTTACCTTATCCAAGGATGGTTTGATCACATGGGAGTCATCCCCGTCAATCCCCTGGTCACTGTAAGAGGACAGTACAAAGGAAAGGAAATCCGAAACAGTGGCAAAATTATCTTCCGGGGAAATACTCTCAAAGAAGCTCTTTAAGATGGAAACATCCTCTTTGGACATGGCACTGCCTCCGGCGGATACCTTCTGTTCCAGGGTTTCTACCACTTCGGTCAGTTTTGCCGCATACTTTGTCTCTTCTGTGGCTGATCCATCAGAACCGGATTCCTCTGTCCCGTCCGCTCCTGCAGCCGCAGCTTCTGCCTCCCTCATGATTGCTTCGAGTTCTGCGTCGCTGGTGTCCTCTACGGCACTCTCCTGGGCCGGTATTTCTGATGCACTGACTGCTGTACCGGGAGCGGCTACACAGAGACTCATGCCGAGAAGAAGAGCATTTACATATCTTTTCTTCATAACCATTATGCAGGATTTTGTTTGCATCCGCACAAACAGACATTATCCTGCCCTCCTTTTTTTTATATTTTTATTGCGGATCCTCTGCGCTGGTCATGCGCAAAGCTAAAATGACAAAAAAAGAAAAAAAAGAAAAGGCCAGTGTAAAAACACTGGCCAAAGCCATCATGCCGCCTGGCAGTACGCCTGACGGTATGCTTTTATCAAGTTTTCAGAAAAAACCACACCGGAGCCGGTATATTTATCCCAAAAACCTTTTAGGGAATAACGGATACCGTTTACCTTTCTTTCCAGGATAGAGTTGTAAAATTCCTGTATCACATCCTCGATCTGCCACTGGTCAAGGAGATTCCTTGCCGGCTTATATCCAAGCCCTGCTTCTCCTCCCGGAAGATAACCCTCCGCGGTAAGGGATACCATTACCTGCTCAAAGAACGGATCTTTTGCATATTCCTGATCCATCCTTTCCACGAGCCGCATCCACTTTTCATAGTTTTCATCATCCGCGGACATATGCCTTACAGGGTTCATATACCCCTTAACGATACCCTGTAAGATTGTTGCTGCCTGAATTCTGCTTTTTTCATCCATGATGACCTTTCTCCTTTCGTATTATAAGTTTCAAAAAGAAATATGAATATCAAAATGGAAAATAAAAAAAGCAGGACAAAAGTCCTGCATGTTTGCAGAAGTCCTGCCTCTCAAAGGAGGATGGCGAACAATACATAGATCGCCATAAAACCTCCTCCAATGACTGCTGAACAAGCCACGGTTTTTGCAAGCTCCGGCAGCAAGGCTTCTCCTTCCGGTACATCTAAGATATCCCTGAGTTCTTCTTTCATTTCTTCAAACATAATTTTTTCTCCTTTCGCGTTTCAAATTACAAAGAAAGTGAAAAAAAACAGGAGGAAATGAAAAATCATGGTTCGATTTTGACTGCCTGTACCACATATCTGGTTGCTTCGTTGCCCGTACAGGTACTTAAGGTGATGACCTTGTCCTTTACATCAAATTCCCGTCTTGTAAGCCCCAGGGTGTCCTTTGCCTGCATCTTTTCGGCATATTCGACCAGTCCCTTGCCGGGCCCTTTGATCAGGGTATACGTATCGGAACCCACTTCTGCCGTATAACAGGAAAAGATCTCATACTTGCATACCTCATCCGGAGTCAGTATCCAGATGTATTTGCTTTTCTGGATGGTCTCCGGCTGCTTGAACTGTTTCAGCTGTCCGAACATGGAACCATTTTTCATGTTATGTCCATAAATGATGGTATTGCTGTCTCCCAGGTTCCTTTTGTTCTGACAGTCAGTAAAAATAGTCCCTGCAAAATTATCCTGCTTCTCAAAAGTCCGGTGCAGATAGAAATCATTATCCTTGTAATGCACCATCGGGTAGCTGATATCCGGAAGTGCTTCCACATACAGCCAGCCGACAAAATCCGGATTGATCTGCGCCAGTTTTTTACAGTCGACCTCTATGGGAGCAGTCCAGACCTTTTTCTTTGTTTCTTTGTCCACCCATGTTTCGTCTTTCACATCTGCCTTTTTTTCCGTCACTACCATGTCGGATATCTTTGCATACTCATCCGTTCCAGCCTTATATTCACTGAATATCTTATACAGGTTCCCCCCTGCATAGGCACATACTCCGATCGCCACCACAAGAATCAGGATAGTGATGAAGTTTCCCAGAAAGGCAAAGTGGTTTTTCTTCTCTTTGATTTTCAGCTGTGACATATAATCTCCTTTCTCCCGCCGGAGTTTGGATCCCCGTCAAGGTTGTCGGGGATAATGTGAGAAAAAAGTGAATTCGAATTCACTTTTTTTCAAAAAAAAGAGAAGCTTACGCTCCTCTTTTTCTTATTTGATAAACAGGCTCACTCCACATTTTCCCAAAAAGTCTGAAAACGAGATTAGGGAACCTGCCGCAACGGATACCAAAAGCACCATTCCGGTCGTCTTTAATCCCTTCAGCGGTTTTGGCCATATGACTTTCTTAAAATTTGTCTTAAATTCATTCAGTTCATTTTTCAATTCTCTCACCTGATGATCCCTTCAAATTTATATGCGCTTGTGTCTGCATCGATCTGTCTTGCGTTCTCAATGATAACTCCGACGATAATGACTAATGATGTTCCCATAAGCGAGATGTTGGAGATATGGAATACTCCGGATAAGACCATCGGTACTGTTGCCACGATAGAGATCCCGATCCCGCCAAGGAGTGTTGTATGTTTGACTTTCTTTCTGAGATACTCCGCAGTATCTGCCCCCGGTCTTATTCCCGGAATCTGGCTTCCTGCCTTTTTCATGTTGTCTGAGATCTCCAAAACATTAAAGATAATGTTGTTGTAGAATACCTCAAAAAACAGGATCAGGGCCACATACACGATCCATCCCGCTGTGTAGTAAAACTCAGACGGGCGAAACCAGTCAGATGTATTGGTCAGGTTCACGATATGCGCCCAGACACTTCCCGATTTCGGCGTCACGACCATGGCGATCATGGACGGAATGGAGAAGATACAGGATGCAAAGATGACCGGTATGACATTGCTCGGGTTTACCGGGATCGGAAGCGTGGACTTCATGGCTGCCGGATTTACCCTTCCATTAAACTTTCTGGCATTTGTTACCGGGATCTCCCTCTTTCCGGTCTGTAAATAGACCACGAAGAATGTCATGAGGAAAATAAATACCACAAGCAGGGAAATATAAAGGATACCCTGCGCTGTTTTATGACCGGTAAAGGCAGTCTCCCATAAGGAGAATAAGTCATCCAGTACACCGGATAAGATATTGCATGCAAGGATAAGGGATACTCCGTTGCAGAGCTTCTTTTCCGTCATATAATTTCCCACAAAAGCCAGTGCACCTGCGGAAGCTGTCCAGATAAGCGTGATGATCAGTACCCAGTACCAGGTAAAATGTGTCAGCATTCCTTTTCGTCCAAAACCGACAGACATGGCAAGCGCCTGTATGAAGGATAATCCGATCGCAGAATACAGTGTGATCTTTTTCAGTTCTTCCTGTCCGTGCTTTCCATCCCGCTTCATTTCATCCAGCTGCTTGAACACGATACTTAACAGCTCGATCACGATGGAAGCAGTGATATACGGTGAAATATTTAACGCCAGGATGGACAGGCTGCTTAAGCTTCCGCCTGTCATCAAATCCATAAATCCCATTGCCCCGCTGCCGCCAAGTATCTGTTTTAAATAATCATGGTTGACTCCCGGTGTGGGGATCTGGTTCAACAGGCGGATGATAAACATCACGCCTATGATGAGGAGCATCTTTCTCCTCAGTTCCTTTACTTTTAATGGGTTAAAAAATCCTTTTTTTCTTGTTTTCATGAAAATCTCCTTTTAGTAAATGATTACCGGCATTCCTTTTTTACACTGGGAAAAAGCATCCCGGGCGGAGTCTTCCGGTATTGCAAAACATCCGTCCTCCTCAGGGACAGGGGCTGGATCAGACAAGAGCTCTTCCAGATCATCGATCTGCAGGTCATCCAAACTGTCCGTTTCCTCTGCCGTATCGAGGTCTGATGTCTCATCAGAAGTATCCATGTCAGCCCCGTAGATACACTGTCCCGAACCAAATGGCAGGCACCAGTTTTTTCCGTCCTCTTCACTCACCGGTTTTTTCAGGGAATACACTCCGTTCTCAATGGAGCCGGATATACCGGTTGTCTGGATGACAGGGTTCCCATCAACGTAAAGGATAAACTGGCTGTTTTCCTTATCCACCTCGATATAGGTATATCCGATGTCATTGGAATCCCTTTCTTTTGCTTCCTGCTCATAGACAGGGGTTCGTACATCCGTCTGTCCGCTTAAAATGGCATTCATAAGACCGTCCGTTTCTTTTTCCTGGTCGATCTTCCATCCGTAATTTCCTCCGGAAACTTTGATCTTTCTGTCATCATAAGTGACAAAATTCCTTTCTGTCCCTTTGGTGTCATACTTTGCAGCCAGTTCTTCCACATATGCAGAAACCTTTTCCCTATTCAGTTCATCATCCACAATAAGATCCCGGATCTTTCCGATATCCAGGGTTTCCGTCCTGTCGCCGAAATCATAGGTGATGATGACATCCTGAAATTTTTTCAATGTCTCATATTTCTTCTCCAGATCTGCCTGTCTTATCTTTGGCTCCTCATAGCAGCCGGAAATATCGACGGAGCTTTCTCCTCTGCGGATGGCAGTGTCGATCAGCTCAGATGCCTGTTCGAGATCCACCTTGGAACCTTCCTTTTCCGGGATCAGGATAAACCCTTCCCCTTCTTTATACAGAATCCTTGCATCTGTCGGGGCAGACATATTCTGCATACAGTCCAGACCGGAGATCTGTTCTTCCAGAAGCTTTTCATCCAGGACAAACCCCAGATCGGTCTTTTCAAAGGAACTTTCTGGAATAAACCATAAAAGTCTGTCCTGTCCGGAAAGGAGTTTCTGCACCGTTCCACCTGGTTTATATTTCATTCCGATGGATCTGGCATCGATCTTTTCCCTTCCGCCGTTTCTCTCTTCTACGGCAATCGCATAGGATTTTACTTTCTGGTCGAGCAGGTCCTGTACCTCTGCGGCGGTCTTGAATGAAACATCAAACTCATTTAACTCTGTACCCGGCAGAAAATGGGAACCAAAATAAAAATATCCGGCACCATAGGCTGTCCCCAGAACTACCAGTAACAGGGTGATGATTATGACTGCCGCTTTCTGTACCCGGTTCATACAAGCCTCCCTGCTTCCGGATCAAAATCCCCAAGCCAGTCCGGAACCTGCATTGTGACCTTCGCTGCCGGCTTGCCATCCTCCGTAAACATCCCTGCATCGATCAGTTTTCTCCGTACGGCGGAAGCCCTTCCGCGTTTTCGTTTCTCCGCCTGCTCTAAAAGCTGGATCGCAGTCAGAATCCCATCCTGTTTTGCGGACAGCCGCACATCCGGTGACCGGATGGATGCTTTTTTTAACTTTTCGTATTCTGCATTCAAAAGCTCTTTGTACACCTGAACATCTAAGTCTGTCATAAGAAAACCTCCCTTTTTGAATTTTCCACCATAATATGATAAAACCGGAAAGTACGCTCCCCACACGAAAAAAAGAGGCTCCATCGAGCCTCTTAAAACCAGTCACATCGATCTTCGTTCAGCGATCTCCGCCAGTTTTGCATCGTTGTAACGGGAGGAACCGTCTGCATTTCTCGTGATGCCAAGGTAACCGTTCATTCGGTCTACCTGGGTGATCTTGTGGGAACCGCATTTCGGACAGGTCCCGTTCATTTCAACTGCGGAATAACCGCAGGTATTACAGTAGCACAGGTCAAGGTTGACACCTTCATAAAAACCGATCTCCATTGCCCGGTTTACAAGGGATCTTATTGCTTCCTTATTGTAGTCGAGCGGATAACGGACATACTGGATCTTGCCCCCGTTGAAAAGGTTCCAGAAGCGTTTTTCCTTATCCTGTTTCTGTACCGGTGAGATATCCTCCGTCACATGGCAGTGGAAACTGTTGCTTACATACGCACGGTCGGAAACCCCTTTGATAACCCCGTATTTTGCCCGGAACTGCTGGACCTGAAGCCCGCACAGACTCTCCGCTGGTGTTCCATAAATGGCATAGAGGATATGATCCTCTTCCTTAAACTCTGCAACTTTTTTATTGATGTACACCATGACCTCATAAGCAAAGTCGGAATCCTCGGCAATCGACTTGCCGTTGTATAACTCCTGGAGTTCATTTAAGGCAGTGATGCCAAAGGAAAAGGTTGTTGCCGCCAAAAGCGGACGGATCTCCTCTTCAGGCTTTAAATGTCCGCCATAGAAACCGCCCTCGCAGTATGCAAGCGGGTTTGTGGACGCCTTCATCTTTGCCAGGTATTCATAAGTATTGATATGGATGTTGCGGATCATCTGAAGATAATAATCCAGCACCTCATAAAAGTCCCTTTTTTCCTCTCTTGCTTTGGCAAGGATCATCGGAAGGTGGAGGGATACAACCCCTGCATTAAAACGTCCCACATATACCGGGGCATCGTTTTCATCTGCCGGATACATACCGCCTCTTTCATACCATGGGCTTAAGAATGCCCTGCATCCCATCGGGGAGATCACACGTCCGTACTTTTTGTAGATCTCTGGGACATAACCTTCCCCTGTCAGGCTTAACCAGTCCGGATACATGGTCTTTGAAGAACAGCTTAAGGCATCTTCATAGATATCATGGTTGACACCATCCTTGCAGTGCAGGTTTTTGTCGTAAAGGAATACATATTTAGGGAAAAGTACCGGGATCTTAAAGCCTTCTTCTCCCTGTCCTTCCTCATGGACCTTCATCATGACATGGCTGCACATCCGCTCAAAACGACTGACACCAAGCCCGAAGGTTACGGTCACGAACGGATAATCTCCGCGGGAAGAACCGACAGTGTTCAACTTATACTCGATTCCCTGCCAGCCCTGACGGAACTCACGCTCGATCTTCTTCATGGCAAAATCATGGGCCCGTTCTACGGTTTTTGCAGGAAGCACGATCACAGAAAGGGCAGCCTGCATTTCTTTGATATACTCGTCCGTATATTTTTTGTAACTTTTCTCCGCGTAGTATCCTAAAACCTTATCGATCTCCGGAACGGTAAAGCCGCCATACTGCTGCGCAGCGGTATTAAGGATAATGTCTCCGATGACATCAAACGCCGTATCAAGGGAAGACGGTTCATTGTAATGGATACCGCCCATCTTGAAGCCGCCTTTTAACACATGTTCCATATCAAACAGACAGCAGTTCATGGTGATCATACGGGCACTTTTGTCATGCACGTAGATATAACCATCCTTGTCTGCCTGGCGTTCCTCTTTATTAAGAAAGAACTCCCGGTACATGGTCTTTTCGTAAGCACCAAAGATCAATGCCCTTTTGGTGGATACCAGGTTGCCGTCGGAGTTGGCATTGCTCCGGTCGACACCAAACAGCACCTTGTCAGCCTCCCCGTTTACTTCTGCTAACATCCGGGCCATATCTGTTTTGTAATTTCTGTAGTCCCGGTAGCATTTTGCAACCTTTGGATTGACCTCATCTAAGGCTTTCTCCACAAGGGAGTGCATGGTAAGGATCGGTACCTCTGCTTCATGGATATTTTTCAGAACCAGCTCCACGGTTCTTTCTTCATCTTCCGCGGAAAGGATTTCTCCGATCCTTTTTGCAGATGCATTGATGGCTCTGACGATCTTCTCACCGTCAAAGGACTGTTTTGTTCCGTCTTTCTTGATTACATAGATGTCTTTAATCTTCATAGATTTTTCCTCCTTATTCTGGATCTCTCCTATCGTTTTTGTTTACTTCTATAAACTGACAATTTTTATATTTCATAAAAAAAATGCCCCCTTGCGGAGGCATAAAAAGTGAATTCGAATTCAATTTTTTGGATTGTACACCCGGCAGTCTAAAGCAAATATCTTATCAGACATTTCTCCCGGTTTTGTTTCTTCCCTTGCTGACCGGAACATGTACATCTCAGCATCCATGCAGTCAACGTGGTGCAGGATGGATGCTTCCGGAATTGCCGGCAGTGTGACTGCCCCCATTTCCCTTTTTCCATGATGGGAAAGCAGCATATGCTGGAGAAGGAGTGTCTTTTCCTCCGGAAGGCCCAGTTTCTTTGCACACTCTCCGACCATTTCTGCACCAATGAACAAATGTCCTAAGAGATTTCCGTCCGGTGTGTAATCAATGCTCATGATGCTTGAACAGGAAAGTTCTCTTACCTTTCCAATATCATGCAGGATCACACCGGCAAACAAAAGATCCCTGTCCAGCGGAAGGATGTTTTTATACACCTTATACAGCTGGGATGCAGACTGTAACATGGTATACATGTGGTACAATAGCCCTCCGCGGATGTTGTGATGGACAGATTTTCCGGCCGCCCATGTAAGCAGTTTCTCTCGGTTTTCCTCTAACAGGGTGCAGACAAGCATGCCATATACCCCAAGGCCTGTCGCAAAACTGTGGATCTTGTTGAACATATCAACAGGATCCATGGGTGCGGATGTCACATAAGCCTCCGGTGACTCATCTGTCAGCAGATAAGACTGGACGGTATATGAGGTACTGCCCTTATAGAGTTTTGCATCGACCCGAAGATCAAGTACCTGTCCTTCCTTTGCAGTAAATTCCTCCCTGGTGCAGTTCCAGTAATTTGCCGTTACGGTCTGTTCCCCGTCTGTGAAATTTAAGATCAGGTACCGGGTTCCTGCTTTTGAACCTCTCTCCTCGATCCCTGTTAACAGGGCGCGGATCTGCTCACTTTTTCCAACTTCGATTTCTTTAAATTTCATTTGTATTCTCCTCTCGTTTTGAAATATAATGACAATATGATTTTTTAGCCCAAAAATAAAATTAAGCATATTATCCCTAAAATAATTGGAGGACTTTCATGAATAAACTTATAGTCAAAAAAATACTCAGTACCGTAAAGACCACGCTCATTGCTTTTCTCCTGGCATTGTTTGTGGTGACCTGTATCATCATCAATGCAGTCATTCCATCCGAGTCAATGGAGAAAACGATCATGACCGGAGACCGGCTGATTGGAAACAGACTTGCATATGGGATCAATCTTCAGATAGGGGATAAACAGATATGCAAAAAGATGCGTGATCCAAAACGGTTCGATATCATCATTTTCAGATATCCGGACGATGAATCCGAACTATATATAAAGAGGATCATCGGACTTCCCGGAGAGACAGTGGAGATCAAAGACGGGGACGTCTATATTGACGGCAGCAAAAAACCTTTGGATGACAGTTTTACCGCGGAGAAAACAGAAGGCAGCTTTGGTCCGTACACAGTCCCAAAAGACTCTTATTTTGTCATGGGAGATAACCGGAATTGTTCTTATGATTCCAGGTTTTGGGACAACACCTATGTCAGGTTCGACGAGATTCTGGGAAAAGCAGTGTTCAGATATTACCCTAGTTTCAAACTGGTTAAATAAGGAAAGGACGTTCAGGAAAAACTGAACGTCCCTTTTTTATCTGCAGTTCGCCGACACTTCCAGATCCACATTTGCCTTGCGGGAAGCATCCTCTGCGGATAAACCTCTTGCAGCCCATCTCAGAGCCGGAAGATATCCTTCCGGTTCGTTTACTTTTCCGCGGATTTCCTCACAGACATCCTCTCCCAGGGTCAGGACCAGACCTTCCTCTTTAAGCCTGGAATATTTGTCCTGTCCGTAAGATTTTAATTCCATGAAATCCTTAAACCTAGGATTTCGCTTTTTCCTGAAAAGCCTGATTGCTTTTTCGCATCTTGGATTGATTCCTTCTCCTATTCCTGGCATATCTTTTGTTTTCTTGCCTTTCTTTGCAGGCTCTTTCACCTCGACATCCTCTGCAAAGGTTTCTTCCAGGATCCCGGCCCCGGTCTTTGCCAGCTCATCTGCCTTATCGTTGTACTCATCTCCGGAATGGCCTTTGACATGCACAAACCCGATATCGATCATACCGAAGAATCCTCTCATCTTATCCCGATATTCCTGTGTTTCCTCTTTCTTTGCCTTCCATGCACCGGTCACCCATCTCTCGATCCCTGTATAATCATAATGGATCTCAATGGCAGAACAGCCATATTCCAGTGCTTTTTCTACGGCATACACCGCTGCGTTGATTTCCCCCGTAACATTCCAATGGATTCCCCTGCAGCTTCCACTGAAATATTCCGGAGCCTCATCCTCATACAAAAATACGACACCCCATCCGCAGAGGTCTTCTTTCTTATTATAACTTCCATCTACATATGCAACCGCTTTGTTTTTCATCATTTTCTACCACCTTTCTTTTGTTTTAAGATACACCTTTTTAAGTAATATGATTTTTGGTGCGAAGAAAACTTCCTGCAACTGTAGAATCTTTCCAAAAATACATTTTTCAATCGGAACCGGGTTCCGATTGACTTTCCTTTTTCTCCTGTTCCTGCAAAAAATGCATCCTGCACATCCCAATAGGAAGATGATTCATCCGCGGAAAATTAATATTTTGCAATCGGAATCCAGTTCTGATTGTATAGCCTGCCGGTTCTCTGAACGAATCGGAACCCTGTTCTGATTTAAAAAAGTGAATTCGAATTCACTTTTTTCCAACAAAAAAGGAAGAACATTTCTGATCTTCCTTAATTGTGTATTGTTCAAAAAAGAAATAAACAGGCCCTCCTTTCTTTTTTTCTTTATTGTATCATATCCATAATATGCCAGATTCTCATACGGAAAATCTTTATCTCTCATACATATATCCGCACACTTCTATTTCCAGTGCCTCAGCAACTTCTGTATCAATCCCTTTCTCTCTCAGAAAGGCTATCGTATCCTGACAGAGTTTTGTATAGCTTTTTTCCGCGGATGGTAATTTTAACATTTCCCCATATAGGATCCCTATGGACTTTACTGCCGGTGGGTAATATATATCCGCGGATTTTAAAAGCCAGTAGATCGACAGAAGATATTGTGCTGTGGAGTCCCCACATCTCGCATCTTCCGTTAAGATCCTTTCATCAGCCAGGCTTTCCTGCCATATGTCACACTTGAAAGATTTTCTCGCTGTTTTAATATACTGAAGTAGCATGTCTTCTATTTTTTTCTCATCCGTTCTTTTAATCTCTTTAAATAATCTTTTATCCATAGTATTTTCCTCCTCAGCTGTAATAAAATATACGGGTCTGTCTATTTCTTATGCCCAAAGGATACAATTTGTTATGCCATTTGTTTTCTGGTACGGATTTTACAGATATCTGATTATTCTTGATCTTCTCTATCTATTTCCTGTCTTTTTTCTAACGGTTAGAAAAATGGGATTTTCTAACTGCTTGCGAAATTTTTTTCTTTCTTATATAATGGTAAGAAAAATGAAAGGCGGCATAACAATTGGATACACATGATGAAGGATCGGTTTTTCTGCGATATAAAACGCCAGCTGTCTTTATTCGTAAATATATGTCTGACGAACTAATTAATCTTTATGAATTTCTGATTAAAGACAAATCTCCAGAACATGTAATATACAGTAAATATTTGATAGAAATACCTGAACTGCAATGGAATCCAACCCCCTCACTGGAAGACATCATTGCGTACAGTATTTATATTGCACTTTCTGCAGAACCTCTTGATCAGGCTATCACTTCCTACTTGGATAAAAAGAGAAATTACAAAAAAAACTGGTATAAACCGATTCATGAAGAAATGACCGGCAGAATCTCTGCAAAAAATCCAGAATCTCTTAGACACTATGCAGAAGAAATTCAGGCAGCTAAACGATATGAAAAAAAGACAATTGACATAAAACAATGTATGGAAGAAACAGCAGCGATTGTTGAAAAATGGAGAAGAAACAGGTTTTCGTATTTAACGGATTTCTTCTTCTGTCCAGACAAACCCGATTATTCCATAGCCAAAGCATTTTTATATGATGTTACATATGATTCATTATTGATTCTAAAAAACAGGTTTAGCGGTTCTTTGGAAGGATTTAATATGAAAGTTCCTTCTGATTTTACTACAAAACCATTGTCTTCTTACAGGACATCCGATATTGACACGAAACCTTCCATCAATGTAAATAAGGAAGTGGTTCTTTCTTCTCAATACACATATGATGATGAGGATAATAGCACAAACGTCATGGACATGAAATATACTCCCGCACTTCCGCCTGAATTTACTGTCGATACGGAAATGACAGAAGAACAACTGATTAAAAAACTAAACAATTTTAATATCGGATTGAATGTCCGGGAGTTAGACACCATCGACCAAGCTATCGTCACACAGTTATTCACTATGATCAGTGGAGAAAATATCGGGGAAGCATTTATATCCTGTGACTTCAGGGATTTTGTTCAAAAAGTCACCCGCACAGCACGTCCGCGGAAAGCAAATTTTGACGATATAGCAGAAAGGCTACAAAAATTAAAGTATCTGGGATACTCTTATACTGAATATAATAAAGAAACGGGAGATATAAAAACACAAGCCAGTATAGGTTTTATTAACTCAGTGAATATTGACCGAGAACAGAACATTCTGACCTTTTCCCCAAGTGCAGAATGGAAAAATAGATATGTGACAAATTCATATATACAGATTGACTCAGAATCGTATGAAAAGATTACTTCTTATCAAACGAGAGCTATACTAATGCTTCTCCAACAGGAACGACTTGCCAGTTTTGCCAAAGGGATCAATGCAACTACACTGACGATAAAGTTTTTCCGAACGCACATGAAATTGATCAAGGTTCAAAATTCCATGTTTATACGAGAATTGGACAAACATCTTAAAACATTGCAATCTGAAGGCATTGTTGTACAGGAATATGAGTTTATATTAATGAATACCTCAGTAAAAATACACTTTACCCCTCTTACTGAAATGGAAAAGATTTCTTATGGATATTCCGTACGACCAGGTTTGGAAGATAATAATTAACGTCAACCAACTCGGTCATTGAATGGCCGAGCATAAGGAAGCAGGTCCTTCGGTGTCTGCTGACTTGTGCAAAGCTGTTTGATGTGGTTGAGTAGCGGCTGGCCTCCGGGGACTCCGGTCCCCGTGCCAGGGGTTGCGGTGTGATCACGGTCTTGTACGCATCTCCAATACATATTCGTGTCGTTACCTGTTAAACAGTCAAACCGGGACAATAGAGATTACCACTAAGGCAATACTAGAATACCGTTTCCTATCTGATATACAATAAAATTTTCCATTCTCATCTCCTGCTCGCTAAGCTTATATTTCTTATTTACATACAATCTATACGATTTTTTGTCAGATAAAACATCGAAGGCTGATAAGAAATATCCGTATTTGCATTTTTCAGCATAGCCAAAAGTCATATCATGTATTTTGAAGCAGTTACTACTACTGGTCAATTTCCAGAGCAACATGAAATTAAGCGCATGTGACTCCCTCATGTTAAACCCGATATATAAAACAAAAATGAGAAAAAAGAATATCCGGCTCATATATCTGTATTTTATGTCAAACTTCATGCAACATTCATATATCAATAGTAACGAGAAATATACAGCAAAAAACGCAGCAAGACAGATTAATTCATGCTTTACGATCGATTCACAAAATGTATCCAGCATAATCTCATCTTCTGAAGTAATTCTTTCTTTTGTCATCTATAACCTCCTAGCTTTTTCTTATAGCCTATCAAACATATGAAAAAATAGTGATTCATACGAAAATAATAATTATTCACGGAACAGTATCTGAACTGACAACTGCACCATGATCTAAAAATTGCTCCATGCAGCCCTAACATCACTCACTTACCCCGACAAAAGGGCATAAAATCCCTGAACAGCGTTATGAGCAGTTGTTAAACTGTCAAGGTTCGTTAATAGTTGCTGTTCCAACTGTACATTCAGTCTGCCCGTATATAAAAATCCTTCTTATATAGGCAAATGCTACACATCCTGAATGTGACACATCTTGCTGAACGAACTGCTTTTTGCATCAACCTCCGCAGGGGACTTACTTAATTCGGTTAAATCACTTTATTTTTGTTTCACCAGAATAATTTTACTCAAGAAAACAGCAATTTTACTCAAAAAAAGTGGCAGGGTTTTTTTATTTTTAATTTTACTCAAAAAAAGTGGCAAGTTTTTTACCATGCATCAGATTTATCCAATTCTAATTTTAAAGTTTACTCTCATTACAATAATTTACTCAAAAAAAGTGGCAAGAATTTTTTTATTTTTTGTTTTTACTCAAAAAAAATGGCAGAGTTTTTTTATTCTAAATTTTACTCAAAAAAAGTGGCAGAGTTTTTTTTAACTTCTAAAGTATAATCTTACTCAATCATCTAAATATGAACTACGTATTGTAAATTTACCCGAAAAATAGTAATTTTACTCAAAAAAAGTGGCAGAGTTTTTTTATTTCTCGTTTTACTCAAAAAAAATGGCAGGTTTTTTTTATTTTATCCTTC